>ERZ761609.29-NODE-29-length-220881-cov-36.866248_pt1 | contig 220881 bp, 189 predicted proteins | sample MGYA00511163_ERZ761609 | MGnify/ENA primary metagenome ERZ761609 (study PRJEB28899, sample SAMN02445070) | bioreactor sludge metagenome | biome: EBPR sludge | place: Australia: Brisbane, Thorneside Wastewater Treatment Plant | collected 2011-12-16 ... | reverse complement strand
TGCCGCAGGAAGTGAACATGAACCGCGACATCGCGCTGTGGAAAGACCCCAACGGTCTGACCGAAGACGAGCGGCGGATCATCAAGCGCAACCTCGGCTTTTTCGTGACGGCCGACAGCTTGGCCGCCAACAACATCGTGCTGGGTACCTACCGGCACATCACCGCGCCCGAGTGCCGCCAGTTTTTGCTGCGTCAGGCGTTTGAAGAGGCCATCCACACCCACGCCTACCAATACATCGTCGAGAGCTTGGGGCTGGACGAAGGCGAAATCTTCAACGCCTACAACGAAGTACCGTCCATCCGCGCCAAGGACGAATTCCTGATCCCGTTCATCGACGTGATCATGCACCCCGAGTTCAAAACGGGCACCCCTGAAGCCGACCAGACGCTGCTCAAATCGATCATCGTGTTCGCATGCCTGATGGAAGGGCTGTTCTTCTACGTCGGCTTCACACAGATTCTGGCCCTGGGTCGCCAGAACAAGATGACCGGCGCGGCCGAGCAGTACCAGTACATCCTGCGGGACGAGTCCATGCACTGCAACTTCGGCATCGACCTGATCAACCAGCTGAAGCTCGAAAACCCCCACCTGTGGACCGCCGAGTTCAAGGCCGAAATCAAGGCCCTGTTCATGAAGGCCGTCGAACTGGAATACCAGTACGCCGAAGACACCATGCCGCGCGGTGTGCTGGGCATGAATGCCAGCATGTTCAAAGGCTACCTGCGCTATATCGCCAACCGGCGTGCCACGCAAATCGGCCTGGAAACGCTGTTCCCGAACGAAGAGAACCCGTTCCCCTGGATGAGCGAGATGATCGACCTGAAGAAAGAACGCAACTTCTTCGAGACGCGGGTCATCGAGTACCAGTCCGGCGGTGCCTTGTCCTGGGACTGATGGCCCCTCAAAGCATCCCTGCACAACGACAACGCAAATGACCTTCTTCCAGCCGCCAGCCCACTCGCTGCACGACCGTTGCCAGTCAACGGTTGGCGCACGGCGGCTTCACCCCATTCAGCGCCCCGCTACGAGCCTTGAGTTTGCTCAGCCAGCGAGCGGTGCACTGAATCGTTCCATCGCCCGCACACTGGGCAATGGAGCGTTCTTTGCAACCCACTCCTGGAGATAACAACATGGCCACAGCAAAAAAGTCTGCTACCCCTGCGAAGAGTGAACCCGTGAAGAAGGCTGCCGCGCCGGCAAAGAAAGCCGCCACAGCCAAGGCTGCCGCCACCGCTGCGGCACCTGCTGCGAAGAAAGTGTCGGCCCCAGCCAAGAAAGCTGCCGCACCGGCAAAGGCCGCAACAGCCAAATCGGCACCAGCCAAAAAAGCAGCTCCAGTTGCTGCACCCGCACCTGCAAAGAAAGCTGCCGTGAAAGCAGCCGCTGCACCTGCCAAGAAAGCAGCCACGGCACCCGCCAAGCCAGCGGCCAAATCAGCCGTAGCGCCGGCCAAGAAAGCCGTTGCAGCCAAGAAGGCAGTTCCGGCAGCCAAAAAGGCGGCAGCGCCCGCCAAGAAGGCCGAAGCGGCCCAACCTTCAGCACCAGCCAAAAAGGCCGCTCCGGCCAAAAAAGCAGCTGCACCAGCCAAAAAAGCAGCCACGCCAACCAAGGCAGCCGCACCGGCCACTCAGACCAAGCTCAATCCGCATGCAGCGTGGCCGTTTCCGACCAGCAGCAAGCCGTGACGAGCCGAACAGGCCACACCGTCAGGGTGCCTGACGACAGGTGGTAAAGACCCTGGCTCCACGCCAGGGTTGTGTCGCGCCACCTATACAAAGGCAACAGCACTCAAATCATGTGCAGCAAGCTGTAGCGCTTAATCTTTTCCAAATTCTACTGCCAAAGCGGACAGGTCGTGGTTCTGTCCGCCTTTGCTCGCAATTTTGACAGCACCGACCCGATTGCCCCAGGCGGCACAGGTAGTCAGAGGCAGGCCTTTTTCCAATCCGGCCAGTAACGCCGCGCGGAACGCATCGCCGCAGCCCGTGGGATCGACAACTTGCGAAGCAGCCACACCGGGTACCCGTGTGCAGGCCCCGTGTTCCCAAACATCGCACCCGTGCTCGGCCAAGGTCACGACCACACCTTTGCATTGGCTGGAAATGGCAGCAAAGTCCAGGCCGGTACGGTCACACAACATCTTGCCTTCGTAGTCGTTCACCGTGACCCACGTGGCCAGTCCCAGGAACTCGCGCAACTCGGCACCGTTGAACATGGGCAGTCCCTGGCCTGGGTCGAATACAAAGGGAATCCCCGCTGCGGCAAACTCCCGGGCGTGCTGCATCATGGCCTCGCGCCCGTCTGGCGAGACGATACCCAATGTCACGTCGGGCGACGGATTGAGCGGGTTCTGGTGCGCCTGCGACATCGCACCGGGATGAAAAGCCGTGATCTGGTTGTTGTCCCGGTCGGTCATGATCATGGCTTGCGCGGTGTAGCTTTCAGACCGCAGCACCACGTGACGCGTTGAAATGCCCAGCGCTTCGAAACGAGCCAGGTAGTCGGCACCGTCGCTGCCCACCGTGGCAACGGGCAAAGCGGTGCCACCGAGTTGTTGCAGGCTGTATGCGATGTTGCCAGCGCACCCACCGTACTCGCGCCGCAAACCCGGCACCAGGAACGATACGTTCAGGATGTGCAACTGGTCGGGCAGGATCTGTTCGGCGAACCGACCCTCAAAATCCATGATGGTGTCGAACGCGAGCGAGCCACAAATTTGTACGGCCATGGGACAGTCTTTCAAGGGTAAAAAACAACAGCACGGAAGCCTTCCATGCGCAATTCATCGGGGTTGACCAGCGCCAGCCTGGCAGCCAGCGCGGTTTCGGCAGACGGTGCCAGCGACTCGGCCGCATCGGCCCAATCCTCAGGCAGCAACACGCGGCGCAGCGCCACTTCGCCATGGCGGTCGGTGAGGCTGAGCTCGATCGCAGGCAACGCCACGGGCAATGCCGATGCATTGCGCAACACCAGTTCGAAACGGTAGGAACCGTCTTTTGCCTTGATCAGTTCGGTGCTGACGATTTCGACCGACTCAATCTGCTGGAACAAGCCCACTTCACATCCCATGGGCTCGCACAGTTGCTCGAGCAAAGGCTTCACCGTCGGAAACAGCGCAGCCAGTCGGTTGCGCTCGTGCACAGTCACCTGCAACAGCAGCAAGCCCAGCGTGAACAGCACCAGCGCACCCAATGCAGCCCGCACCGGGCCCGACGCCCAGAACGCCTGACGGCGGGCCTGTCGGACAAAGCCCACCTCAGGCTGAACAGCATGCGGAAGATCGGATGGGGTTGGGGTTTCAGGAGACGAACCCCAACTGTCGTCTGGACTTGCTAGCGCTTGCGGATGGGGGGCCTGGGGCGGATCGGGCTCGATCAGCACATCAACCGGCAGGTGTGTGTCGATTGCAGCGCATGCTGCCAAAGCGCCGTCCACCTCCCCACCTGGCACGGCCAGGCCCACATCGGCCGGTGGCGTTGCCTCTGTACGGGTCCAGCCAGCCATGGCCTGCTGCAGTACCACAACACCGTTTTCAAGCTCGGTGACTGGCTCGGCAACACCAGGAAGCTGCTCAGTGGGGTGTGTAACCGGCTGAGCTGACAGGCCCGACAGTGCCATGGGAGCCACGTCTGTGCGCAAAAGCCAATGCGGCGGTTGCGGCGTGTCATCCAGCAAAAAATCAATCTTTGCGCCAACTTCAACGCTGGCAACGACCGGGGTTTCTTCTGGAACTTCGGGGGCGGGTTGACCGAGCGAGGCCGTTGGATCTGCGGATCCGGTGATTGCCGGTTTCGATCCGGCAGACACAGCGCCTGCGTCCGCGTCAGGCTCTGACGTCAGTTCCCCCCCAGACAGTGAATCATCCAAACGGGCTTGAACATCTTCGGCAAAGTCAGCATGCAAAGCGACTGTACCCAGCGCAGCACCTTGAGGCGACGGGGTCGGCTCGTCGGTGACAGGAGAAACCGCCGCCCCCGCAGTCTCGCTGCCAGGTACCGGGGCCGCACCTGTCGGCACATCGATATCGGAGGCGAGCGCCTGCTGGCGCAACACGATGGACACCTGATGTGGCGCTGCATGGGTCGCCACCGGGGGGGCAGGTTGACCTGATTTCAACGCGGCCGCAGCATCCAATGCCTCGCGGGCATTGAAGACCTCAGCACATTTGCCACAACGCACCCAGCCTTGGGAAATCTTCAGCTGGTCAGGCACGACCCTGAAGCGGGTTCCGCACTGAGGGCATTGCGTGATGGCGGACATGCGGACGTGATTGCGACGGTGTCAGTGCAGATGGGGTGCGACGGGATGACCCTGACGTCAACCAGAACGGGCTGACGCGGTCATCAGAACCCAACCCTCTTGCTCATCAGCCACCGCGAGGTCGACAAAAGGCGCATAGGCCTGCTTCAGCTCATCTGTCTGACGCGACAGGATGCCTGCCAACACCAGCGAACCGCCCGGTGACAGGTGTCCGCACAGCAGCGGTGCCAGAACCTTCAAGGGTGTGGCAAGGATGTTGGCCAACACCAGGTGGTAACGCCCATTGGCGAGGTCAGGCAAACCGGCCTGCAATTCGACATGGTTGGCAGCTGCGTTGACCTGCGTCGATGACACCGCAGCAGGGTCAATGTCCACAGCGTCAATCGCCTGCGCACCGAACAGACCGGCGGCCATTGCCAGAATGCCCGAGCCACAACCGTAGTCCAGCACGCGCTGGCCCTGGAGATCGCGCGAAGCAATCCAGCGCAGGCACATGCGCGTGGTCGGGTGTGTGCCTGTGCCGAACGCCAGACCCGGGTCGAGCCTGAGCACCTGACGTGCCGCAGGCGGAGGCTCGTGCCAAGTCGGCACAATCCAGAAGGTGGGCGTGATGTCCACTGGGTCGAACTGGGATTGCGTCAACCGCACCCAGTCCTGATCGGGCACAGGCTGCACGCCGACGACCGAGCTGCCCTCGAAAAAGTCCTGAACCGACAACAAACGCACAGCGTCTTCAGCCTGTTCGGTCGTCTGAAACAACGCTGTCAACGTGGATCGCTGCCAGCCCGCTTTGGGCGCGGGCATGCCAGGCTCACCGAACATGGCTTGCTCATCAGGGGTCTGGGCATCTGCATCCTCGACGGACACGCTCAGCGCATCGAGTGACTCGAGTGCATCGCTGACCAGTTCCACTGACGTTTCGGGCACATGCAACACGAGTTCATGCATGGTGCCCCCTCAGCGCTGGCGGTTGGCCAGCCACTCTTCCAGATAGTGGATGTTGGTCCCGCCGGCAATGAAGCTGGCATCGACCATGATTTCGCGGTGCAGCGGGATGTTGGTGTTGATGCCTTCCACCACCGTTTCGGCCAGCGCGGTGCGCATGCGTGCCAGCGCCTGCTCCCGTGTATCGCCGTGAACGATGATTTTGCCGACCATGGAGTCGTAATTCGATGGCACGAAATAGTTGGCGTACACATGCGAGTCCACCCGCACACCCGGGCCACCCGGCGCATGCCACGTGGTGATGCGGCCAGGCGACGGCGTGAACTTGTAAGGGTCTTCCGCGTTGATCCGGCATTCGATGGCATGCCCGCGCAACTGGATTTGCCGCTGCGTGAACGGCAGCTTCTCGCCATAGGCCACTGCAATCTGCGTGCGCACGATGTCAATACCCGTGATCCATTCGGTAACCGGGTGCTCCACCTGTACACGGGTGTTCATTTCGATGAAATAGAACTCGCCGTTCTCGTACAGGAACTCGAACGTACCGGCACCACGGTAGCCAATTTTCTTGCATGCGGTGGCACAACGGTCACCGATTTTTTCGATCAACCTGCGGGGAATGCCCGGCGCAGGGGCTTCTTCCACGACTTTCTGGTGCCTGCGCTGCATGGAGCAGTCACGTTCGTGCAGGTAAACGGCGTTGCGGTGCTGGTCGGCCAGCACCTGGATTTCGATGTGCCTGGGATTCTGGAGAAACTTCTCCATGTAGACCTCGGGGTTGCCAAATGCAGCTGCTGCTTCGGCCTTGGTGGTCTGCACAGCATGCAGCAGCGCCGCCTCGGTGTGCACCACGCGCATCCCACGGCCGCCGCCACCGCCCGCCGCCTTGATGATGACCGGGTAACCGATTGCTCGGGCCGTGCGCTTGATGACAACGGGGTCATCCGGCAACGCGCCTTCCGAGCCGGGCACGCACGGCACGCCGGAGCGGATCATGGCCTGCTTGGCAGACACCTTGTCCCCCATCATCCGGATGGACTCAGGCGTAGGGCCGATGAATTTGAAACCGCTTTTCTCGACCCGCTCGGCAAAATCGGCGTTCTCGCTCAGGAACCCGTAACCCGGATGAATGGCCTCCGCATCGGTGACCTCTGCTGCCGAAATGATGGCGGGCATGTTGAGGTAACTCATCGACGAGGCGGCTGGCCCAATGCAGACAGCCTCGTCAGCCAGCCGCACATATTTGGCATCGCGGTCGGCTTCGGAGTACACCATCACAGCCTTGATGCCCATCTCGCGGCAGGCACGCTGCACGCGCAACGCGATCTCGCCTCGGTTGGCGATCAGGATTTTCTTGAACATGGGCGACCGCTCACTCGATGACAAACAACGGTTGACCGTATTCAACGGGTTGACCGTTTTCAACCAGAATTTGCGTCACCGTTCCGGATTTGTCCGCCTCGATTTCGTTGAGGATCTTCATGGCCTCGACGATACAGATCGGGTCGCCCTCTTTCACCACGCTGCCCACCTCGACAAAGGGTTTGGCGCCCGGGCTCGATGCACGGTAATACGTGCCAACCATCGGTGATTTGACAACATGCCCCGCCGCCGCAGATGGCGCAGCGGCTTCTGCCACAGCGGCCGGCGCAGCCGCCACAACCGGTGCAACCGGTACCTGGACGGGTGCAGCCGCGACCGGCGCGTAGGCCACTGCAGGCGCAGCCACCACAGCCCCCATGCTCTTGACGATGCGAACTTTGCCTTCTGCTTCGGTTATTTCAAGCTCTGAAACGTTGGATTCGGAGACCAGATCGATCAGTGTTTTCAGTTTTCTTAAATCCATGTTTTTTCCAACGAAATGACATCAAAACAAACCATCTGCAGCCAACACACACCATACAAATCTGCAAACAGCCCCGAAGTCGCGCAGTTTACACGACCCGGGCTTCATATCAAAACGACTCGCCTGCGCTCAAGTCTGCAAAAAATAATCCAAAGAAGAAGTCAGATGAATCAACTTACCCGCAGATAGGCAAAAACAAGGAATGACTCTTCCCCTTTTTTGAAAAAACCTCAGGGCAACGCCGCCCAGGCCTCCAGATCACGCTCATTGACCTTGCCCAGCTTGCGCTGAAGCCAACGCCCGTCAGCACCCACCACTGCGGTGTAGGGCAGGCTGCCGGCAGCGTTGCCGAATGACTGGGTCAGGGCCAACCCCCCGGAGCCCAAAACAGCAACGGGAAACGCCAATGGCTGCCGCTTCAGAAAACGCTGCACGGGCTCGGCCTGATCCACGGCCAAGCCCAATACCGTCCAACCCTTTGCATGATGATTGACATGGAACTGGTTGAGCAGCGGCAATTCCTCGATACAGGGTGGACACCAGGTTGCCCAAAAATTGATGACCAACCGCCGCCCCTGAAAGGCTGTCATGGCAAGCGGCGCACCTTGTGGATCGGGGTAGGTCTGTGCCCAGAATTGGGCCAAAGCCTGGTCAAGGGGCTCTGTGGTGAGCCGTCTGAGCCACCAACTGGCACCCGCCCCAAACGTGCCAGCCGCCAGCGCCACACCCACCCAGGTACGACGTGACACCCCCACAGCTCGCTCGTCCTGCCTGTTCGTTTCAGACATGCACACCTCCAGTTGCGGGCAAATCGTTGTGCGCGTCTCGTCGCTGGGCAGACACCAGTTGGCGCACCGCCTCCATGTCCCCTCGCGGTTTGCGCCCCTGAGAGTCCGGTTTCAGCGCCCCTCTCAGATCATCCAGGTCGTAGACAGACAGGTGAATGCCGATGTCCTCACCCAAAGCCTCGGCATGCGCCGAAAAGCTCAGCACATCCACGGTCTCACCTTTGAAGCCCCGCACCGAACCCACCTCATAACGCTGACCATGGTTGATCAACCAGAGTTCGGCTGCTTTGGCATCGTCACAGAACAACTGAAGAACAATATCGCTGAGCCGTGTGGCCGTACCGTGCCAGACGGCACCCGCCAGATAGGGACGCAGAGGCTGCAACCGCCCCATCCAGATGAGCGCCAACTCTCGCAACGCGAACAATTCGCGCGGCTGGGTATCGGCACAGAAAATCGCAATGTGCTCGCGGACGGCGGCCTCCACGCAATCGTTGTCCGGCAACCGCGTTCGGGCCGGCAGACCCAACAACTGCAAGGCCTGCCGCTTGGCCAGACCGCAATCCAGCCCATCCTCGACCACCAGTCTGGCGGCCGTGGCCGCAATGTCATCGTCGCCTGAATACATCCTCAACACATCCTGAACGCACACCGAATCAGCGCTGCCAACCTTTTGACAAATGCTTTTAACCGAGAACGTCCAACAGGGCTTGAGGGAGCAGCAAGGCCATTTGCGAGCCAGTTTGGCCCCGACTGCGGAGCCAGTAGCCTTTGCTACGGGCGACGAAGAGGGGCCAAAATGGCCGCAAATGACCCGCTGACGCTCAAGCAGCACCGAAAGGTGCGCCTGTGGGTCAGTTTCGGTGACCCATTGTGCCCGGTTTGGACCGGACCGGTCGGCAGCACCGTCACACATCCCTTGCGGCCAGGGCATCCCGAGTTTGCAATGCCCCCACGCACCCCGGCAAGCACCAACCTGCCACCGAAGCCCGGGTGCATAGAATCGCGCCCATGCATATACATATATTGGGCATTTGCGGCACTTTCATGGGCGGCCTCGCCGCGTTGGCACGGGAAGCGGGGCACACCGTGACGGGCTGCGATGCCGGGGTCTACCCCCCCATGAGTGACCAACTGCGGGCTTTGGGTATTGAGCTGATGGAGGGCTTCGGTGCGGACCAGCTCAAGCTGAACCCCGATGTTTTTGTGGTGGGCAACGTGGTGTCACGGGCCCGCCTGCCCGACGGTTCGCCCAAATTTCCGCTGATGGAAGCCATTCTGGACAGCAGTGCCCGATACACCAGCGGCCCACAGTGGCTGGCAGAGCAGGTGCTGCACGGCCGCCATGTTTTGGCTGTGGCGGGCACACATGGCAAAACCACCACCACGTCCATGCTGGCATGGATACTGGAACACGCCGGGCTGCAACCCGGATTCCTGGTGGGCGGTGTGCCGCTGAATTTTGGTGTATCTGCCCGGCTGGGGGGCAGCCCCCAGACGACCTCATCATCCGGCGGTGCCTGTTTCGTCATCGAAGCCGACGAATACGACACAGCCTTTTTTGACAAGCGCAGCAAGTTTGTGCACTACCGTCCACACACGGCTGTGCTGAACAACCTGGAGTTTGACCACGCCGACATCTTTGACAACCTGGCAGCCATCGAACGCCAGTTCCACCACCTGATCCGCACCGTACCCGCCAGCGGCAGGGTGGTTTACAACGGACTGGAAGAAAGCCTGACCCGCGTGCTGAATGCCGGGTGCTGGAGCGAGATGCGCAGTTTCGGCTCCGCTGTCAGCGACTATGTGGCGGACGGCGACGCATCCGAGTTCGATGTTCAGCACAACGGGCAGACGGTGGCACGGGTCAGCTGGCCATTGTCGGGTGTGCACAACCAGCTCAATGCACTGGCCGCGATCGCCGCAGCCGACCACCTGGGTGTACCGGCGATGGTGGCGGCCGAAGCGCTGTCAGGTTTCCAGAATGTCAAACGCCGCATGGAAGTGCGGGGCACCGTTGCACGCATCACCATCTACGACGATTTTGCGCACCACCCCACGGCCATACGCACCACCGTCGATGGTTTGCGCCACCAACTCGACCGCCAAGGCAGATCAAACGAACGCATATTGGCCGTCTTCGAGCCACGCAGCAACACCATGAAACTGGGCGCGATGAAAGCACAGCTGCCCTGGAGCCTGGCCCAGGCTGACCTGTCGTTTTGCCACGCTGCCGGGCTGGACTGGGATGCTGCCGCAGCGTTGGCGCCCCTGGGCAACTCCGTGCAAGTGGCCCACCAACTGGATGAATTGATCCATCAGGTCTTGGCCGCTGCCCAGCCCGGCGACCACATCCTGTGCATGAGCAACGGCGGCTTCGGCCAGGTTCACCAGCGTCTGCTCAACGCAATCAGCCAAAAAAACAGCTCCTGACGCTTGCTGTACAAGGGTCAGGCGCTATCGTGATGCGTGGTCAGTAGCCGATCGACAAACTGACGGCATCGACACGCACAACAGGCTTGGCCAAGGCACCTGCTGCGGCACGGGCAAAACCGACCGCCCACGCATGGTGCTCCGGCTGCGCAAACCTGTCCTGACCCGCCCCCACGGCCACCGCCACCACCTTGTCGGCAGTCAGCACCTTGCCGGACGCACGGACAGGCTCGCATTCCAGCGCCACAAATTGTTCGTCCAGCCAATGGCGTGCGGCCTCGCTGGTCATGGGCTCGAGTGCCTCGAGATCAAATCGGTAGGTGGCGTTGTCACCCCAGGTGACACTGACTTCACTGCGCATGCAGAACACTCCTTGTGATGAACAAACTTCAAAGCCTCATTGTGCATCCGATGTGCGGCCCCGCGCACAACGGATCGCACCCGATCAGGGCCTGAACGCACACCGTTTGACCTGGCTCAAACGCCGCGACCCCACTTACCGGGCAGCACGGCGTTGTTTGACGGCTTGCGACAACACGTCGATGGCGGCCACCGAGTCCTCCCAGCCCAGGCAGGCATCGGTGATGCTCTGGCCGTACGCCAGCTTGGAGGGATCATCCTTGCCGGGCGTGAACTTTTGCGCACCGGCCACCAGATGACTTTCAATCATCACACCGAACACGCTCGTCGAGCCACCGGCAATCTGACCGGCAATGTCATCGGCCACGTCGAGTTGCTTCATGTGCTGCTTCGAGCTGTTGGCATGGCTGAAGTCCACCATCAAACGTTGTGGCAACTTCGAAGCCTCCAGATCCTTGCATGCAGCCGCCACGCTGGCCGCGTCGTAGTTGGGGCCTTTGCCACCACGCAGAATCACATGGCAATCCTTGTTGCCATTCGTCTGCACAATCGCGACCTGCCCATTCTTGTGAACCGACAGAAAATGGTGCCCCCGCGCAGCCGCCTGAATGGCGTCGGTCGCGATGCGGATGTTGCCATCGGTACCGTTCTTGAAGCCGATGGGTGCAGACAGGCCGGACGCCAGCTCGCGGTGAACCTGGCTTTCGGTGGTGCGGGCACCGATGGCTCCCCACGCAATCAGGTCGCCAATGTACTGCGGCGAAATCACGTCCAGGAATTCGCTGCCGGCCGGTACACCCAGCCGGTTGATTTCGATGAGCAATTGCCGCGCCATGCGCAAACCCTCGTCGATGCGATAGCTTTCATCCATGTAGGGGTCGTTGATCAGGCCTTTCCAGCCGACCGTGGTCCGGGGCTTTTCAAAATAGACCCGCATCACGATTTCCAGCGTGTCGGCGTACTGCTCGCGCACTGCCTTCAGTCGCTGTGCGTACGCCATGGCGGCAGCGGGGTCATGAATGGAACACGGGCCCGTGACCACCAGCAACCGATCGTCCTTGCCTTGCATGATGGCGTGGATGTTGCGGCGCGTCTGGCTGATGAGCGCTTCCACGGCCGATCCGCGGATGGGGAAGAACCGGATGAGGTGTTCTGGAGGCGGTAACACGGTGATGTCCTTGATGCGTTCGTCGTCGGTCTTGCTGGTTTTCTCGACGTTGGCGTACCAGGACTCGGGACGCTGATGGCTGGCGGGCGGTGTCATGTGGCTCTCCGTGGATCAATGAAAGGGGGAATCGGCAAAAAACAGAAAGGTAAAAAAAAACCGCCGAGGGTGTCGGCGGTTTTGTCGAGGTGCTTCGGGCTTTGTTTTTTGGGCTCAGCCTTGCGTCTCTCTACCGCCATGAATGCGTGAGAACCAAAAATAGGCAAAGAAAAAACGAACCGTCTGCATGGGGACGCAATGTAGCACAAGCCTGTGATGCGAAACTGACACGCGAAATCGAGACCCTGCGCCCGCCCACGCTCAGACGGTGCCGCCAACGGTCAGCCCATCGATGCGCAGCGTGGGTTGCCCCACCCCGACGGGCACGCTCTGGCCTTCCTTGCCGCACACGCCCACACCGCTGTCGAGTTTCATGTCGTTGCCGATCATGCTGATGCGGGTGAGCGAATCAGGGCCGTTGCCAATCAGGGTGGCACCTTTCACGGGGTACTGGATTTTGCCGTTCTCGACCCAATAGGCCTGGCTGGCTGAAAACACGAACTTGCCGCTGGTGATGTCCACCTGCCCGCCGCCGAAGTTGGTGGCATACAGGCCTTTCTTGATGCTGGCCAGCACCTCTTCAGGCGACTTGTCACCGCCGAGCATATACGTGTTGGTCATGCGGGGCATGGGCGTGTGGGCGTAGCTTTCGCGGCGCCCATTCCCGGTGGGTTTAACCCCCATCAGCCGCGCATTCAGGCTATCCTGGATGTAGCCTTTCAGGATGCCGTCTTCGATCAGCACGTTCTTCTGGCTGGGGCAGCCTTCGTCGTCCACATTCAGGCTGCCACGGCGGTCGGCAATGGTGCCATCGTCCAGCACGGTCACGCCCTTGGCGGCCACGCGCTGGCCGATGCGGCCACTGAACGCGCTGGAGCCTTTGCGGTTGAAGTCGCCTTCCAAGCCATGGCCCACAGCTTCGTGCAGCAACACGCCCGGCCAACCGGGGCCGAGCACCACTGCCATCTGGCCAGCCGGTGCGGGGCGCGAATCGAGGTTGACCAGCGCCTGATCCACCGCTTCGTTCACATAATGGTTGACCATTGCATCGTCGAAATACGCAAATCCGAACCGGCCACCGCCACCTGACGAGCCCACTTCACGTCGGCCAGCCTGCTCGGCAATCACGGTGACCGACAGCCGCACCAGCGGGCGCACGTCGGCCGCCAGCGTGCCATCGGCGCGGGCCACCAGCACCACGTCGTACTCGGCGGCCAACCCGGCCATGACTTGCAGCACGCGGGGGTCGCGGGCCTTGGCCAGCTTTTCCACCTTTTCAAGTAAAGCGACCTTGGCATTGCTGTCGAGGGTGGCAATCGGATCCAGCCCACCATACAGACTGCGGGAGAGCGACACTTTTCGGGCCCCTACTTTGCCGACCTTGGAGTTGGGCACCTTCACCTTGGCGCTCTGGCCGTGGGCACCAATGGTGCGAACCGTCTGGGCGGCGTCGCTCAGGGCCGACCAGCTCAGGTCGTCAGAGTAGGCAAACGCCGTTTTTTCGCCGCTGACGGCGCGCACACCCACACCCTGGTCGATGCTGAAGCTGCCCGACTTGACGATGCCTTCCTCCAGGCTCCAGCCCTCGGCTCGGGTGTACTGGAAATACAGGTCCGCATCGTCGGCCCCGTGCGACAGGATGTCGCCCAGCGCACGCTTCAGATGCGCCTCGGTCAGGTCGTAAGGGGTGAGCAGCAGGCTGCTGGCAACCGCCAGGCGTTCAAGGGTGGGTTCGCGTGAAATCATGGCTGCATTGTAGAAAGGCAGGCGTCATCAGTGGGACGCAGGGACTTTAAAGTAAAAATATTATCTGGCGTTTATCTGGATTGACCGTGTTGCTGCAAAAACAAAAGCAACGCACTGTCATCCAGTTCGGACAGGCCAGATTCGCACGCTGCCCGGAACACGGCTGCCGCGCGCGCACCCAACGGGCCCGCAAACCCTGCGGCCGCAGCAGCCTCATTGGCCAGACGGGTGTCTTTGGCCAGCAGCGACATGTGTGCACGGGGCACCAGGTCGTGCGCCACGGCGCGGCGCATGCGGTCGTCGCCGATCCAGCTTTGGCCGCTGGACTGGCCGATCACATCCAGCGTGCGGGACATGTCCAGCCCCATGTTGGCCGCAAGCGCCAGCACCTCGGCAGCGCCCACCAGGTTGATGCCCGCCAACAAATTGTTGACCAACTTGGTGCGCGCACCGTCACCCAGCCGCTCGCCCAGCCTGAACACGGGGTTGGCCAGGGCGCTCAACACCGGCTCGTGCTGCATCACCACCTCAGACGCACCGGCCACCATCAGGCTCATGCTGCCCGCCCGCGCACGCGCCGGCCCGCCGGACATGGGCGCATCGATGCTGTGCACACCCTGCACTGCGAGCCGCCCGGCCAATGTTTCGACATCGGCAGGCGAGATGGTCGGGCACCACATCACGGTCTGGCCGGGCTGCAACGCCTGTGCGGCACCCAGGCCTCGCCAGTGGCATGGGGCAACGGTCTGGTCGGCACCGTCAACATCACCCCACATCACGTCACGGCATTGGGCGGCATCGACCACGGCGACAACCACCAGGCCGTCAGTCGGCATGGCACGGGCCAACGCCAGCGGACTGGCATGCACCTGGGCGCCAAGCTCGCGGGCGCGGGAGCATGCGGCTTCGTCAATGTCGCACACCGCCACCGGCCAACCCAGGTCGCGCAACCGCCCGACCATGGCCAGGCCCATGTTGCCGATGCCGACAAACGAAACCGTAGAACGCAACTCGATGGAGGGTGGTGAGGACATGGGGAGGTCAACTTTGCATCAGGCGTTCAGCCTTGGCGATGGAAAACAGCATGCCCAGCCCCAGCCCCAGTGTGACCATGGCCGTGCCCCCGTAACTGACAAACGGCAGCGGCACACCCACGACCGGCAGGATGCCGCCGACCATGCCCATGTTCACAAATGCGTACACAAAAAAGATGAGCGCAATCGCCCCGGCCAGCAAGCGCGAGAAGAGCGTGGGAGCATTCATCGCAATCACCAGGCCACGACCGATCAGAAACACATAGGCCAGGATCAGCGCCACCACCCCCACCAGGCCGAACTCTTCAGAAAAGGCTGAAAAGATGAAGTCGGTGGTCCGTTCGGGAATGAACTCCAGGTGCGTCTGGGTGCCCTGCATGAAGCCTTTGCCCCACACGCCACCCGAGCCGATAGCGATCATCCCCTGAATGGTGTGAAACCCCTTGCCCAGCGCGTCGCGCGTCGGGTCCATCAAGGTGCAAACACGCTGTTTCTGGTACTCGCGCAGCACATGCCAGTCCATGTCGGGCTGGCACAACTCGTTGCTGAACGACACCAGTGCCGTCACGCCCACCACCCCCAGCACCACAGGCGGCAGGATGAGCTTCCAGCTCAAACCGGCGAAAAAGATCACAAACAACCCCGACGCCGCCACCAGCAAGGCCGTGCCCAGATCAGGCTGCTTCAGGATGAGCGCAAACGGCACCAGCAGCAGACCAGCGGCCACCACATAGTCAATGGTACGAAGCTGCCCTTCCCGGCGCTGGAACCACCAGGCCAGCATGAGGGGCATGGCAATTTTCAGCAACTCGCTGGGTTGGATCACCACCCCCACATTCAACCAGCGCGTGGCCCCTTTTTTGGTGATACCGAACAACGCCACCGCCACCAGCAAGGTCACGCCGACCACATACAGCGGCACGGCAAACGCCATCAGGCGCTGAGGTGGCACGTGGGCCACCACAAAAACCACGCCACCGGCAATCAGCATGTTGCGCGCATGGTCGGTAAAGCGTGTACCGTGATCAAACCCGACGGAATACATGGTGACCAGGCCGATGCCGCACAGGATGAAAACCGCCAGCAGCAACCAGGTGTCAAACCCGCTGAACCACGGGAACAGGCGCTGCCACAGCGTGGGTTTGTCAATAACAGTGGCCATCAAACAGGAAAAAGAGGGAGGGAAACCGGCCTGGGCACCCGGCGGGTGGGCACAAACCGTATTATCCCGCGCATGCCAGACCCCACATGTCAGTTGCCCGGCAGCGCCCCCACGGCTGCCACACCGCCAGACGCTACTCACTTGCTTTACCTGCACGGCTTTCGCTCGTCGCCGCAGTCCATGAAGGCAAAAAAAATGGCCGCCTGGGTCAGCCGTCATCACCCCGGCGTGACCTGGTGGTGCCCGCAATTGCCGCCATCACCGCGAGAAGCCATGGCGCTGGTGACACAAGGCATCGCCAACTGGCCCGTGGGCCGTGTGGCCGTCATGGGCTCTTCCCTGGGCGGGTTCTATGCGACATGGGTGGCCGAGCACCTGCTTGCAGCCCAAAGCTGCAGGGCCGTGCTCGTCAACCCTGCCGTTGACCCCGCCCGCGACCTGGCCCGCTACATCGGGGAACAGACCCATTGGCACGACCCTTCCCAGACGTTCTACTTCAGGCCCGAATTTGTCGATGAACTGCGCGGCCTGGCCGCCGGTGACTTGACCCACCCCGCCCGGTATCAGGTGTGGGCCGCCACCGGTGACGAGGTGCTGGACTGGCGCGAGATGCAACACCGCTACGCGGCGTGCGATCTGCGGGTGGTCCAGGGGTCAGACCATGCGCTGTCAGACTTTGACGACCACCTCCCAACCCTGCTGGCCCACCTGCGGCTCGCCCGCTGACACCCACTGCTTTTGCGCTGCGACGCCGCCCCCGGCGCTACACTGCTGCGCTGCTGCATGGCACGCCCGGGCTCACAGCCCTTGTCACGCTAACCCAACCCCGTTGTCTGAAAGTTTCCGTTGTTTGCATTGTTCGAAGAAGCCGGCAAGTTCCTGACCGGCCGCATCCTGTCCGAAGCCGAGAGCTCACTCCAGGTGGAGCTGGACTCCGGCAAGCGCGTGAAGGTCAAAGCCGCCCACACGCTTGTCAAGTTCGACAAGCCGCAACCTGCACAGCTGATGAGCGCTGCGCAACAGCACGCCACAGCCATCGAGCTCGAGATGGCCTGGGAGTTTGCCCCAGCAGAGGAATTCGGCTTTGCCGACCTGGCCAGGGATTACTTCGCCGACAACGCACCGCTGGACCAGCAGGTGGGCATGCTGCTGGCCTTGTTTGAAGCACCCCACTACTTCCGCCGCGCAGGCAAGGGTCGATTCAAAAAAGCGCCGCAGGAGCAAGTGCAGCAAGCATTGGCAGCTATCGAGAAAAAACAGGCCATTCAGGCACAAATTGCAACCTGGGTGGCGGAGCTGGCCGCCGGTCAGTGCCCGCAGGCGGTGCGTGAGCAGTTGTACAAAATTCTGTTCAAGCCCGACAAAAACGCGCCCGAGTACAAAGCCGTGGTGGAGGCCGCCAAACAGACCCACACTGCACCACTGGTCATGCTCAAGGCAGTGGGGGCCATTGCCAACGCTTACCAGTTTCACTGGCAGCGCTTCCTGTTCGAGTTTTTTCCCCGTGGCACGGGTTTTCCGCCCTTGCAGGCCCCCCCCATCACCGACGACCTGCCGCTGGCCAGCGTCCGGGCCTTCTCGGTCGATGATTCGGCCACCACCGAAATCGACGATGCGCTGTCCATTCAGGGGCTGGGCACCGGCACCGTCACGCTGGGCATCCACATTGCCGCGCCAGGCCTGGCCATCGCGCCGGACAGCGCCATCGACCAGGTGGCCCGCCACCGCCTGAGCACGGTGTACATGCCGGGCCACAAAATCACCATGCTGCCCGACGAGGTGGTGCAAACCTACACCTTGCAGGAAGGGCGTGACTGCCCCGCCCTGTCGCTGTACGTGACACTCGACGAGGCAACGTTTGCGTTCCAGAGCACCCGTACTGTGACCGAACGGGTGCCCATCGTGGCCAACCTGCGCCACGACCTGCTGGACGATGTGCTGACCGACGACTTCTTCAGCAGCGACACGCCGGTGCCTGATGTGAATGAAGGCACGCACATCGCGCTGACCTGGGCGCAAGAACTGCGCTTTCTGCACAAGCTGGCCCTGCACCTCAAGGCGCAGCGCGAAGTGGCAAGGGGCAAACCCGAGAACTTCAACCGCCCTGACTACAGCTTCAAGCTGGCAGAAGCGGTCGACCCGGACAAAGGCCCTCGCGGCGACGAAACCGTGCTGATCGGCACCCGCCGCCGAGGTTCGCCGCTGGACATGATCGTGGCCGAAGCCATGATTGTGGCCAACAGCACCTGGGGCCAGTTGCTGGCCGACAGCGGGGTGCCGGGCATCTACCGCAGCCAGGCCAGTCTCGCGCCGGGCGTGAAGGTTCGCATGGGGACCAAGGCACAGCCACATGCCGGCATTGGCGTCAAATGCTATGCATGGAGCACCTCACCCCTGCGTCGCTACACCGACCTGGTCAACCAGTGGCAGATCATCGCGTGTGCACGCCACGGCAGCGTGGCGGCACTCAAAGCCCCGTTCAAGCCCAAAGATGCCGCGCTGTTCTCGATTGTCAGCGCATTCGATGCGGCCTACACCGCCTACAACCAGTTCCAAAACGGCATGGAACGCTACTGGACACTCAAACACCTGGCACAGGCAGGCATCACCGAAATCGAAGGTGCCGTCATCAAGGACGGTGTCGTCAGGGCAGACACCCTGCCACTCGTGCTCAACGTGCTGGGCACCGAAGGCCTGCCCCGTAACGCGCGGGTGCGCGTCAGGCTGGGCGCTGTCGACGACATCAGCCTGGACATCGGTGGCACGGTGACTGAACGCTTCGATGTGCCGAGCGAGGTCGCGCCGGGTGACGAAGGTGCCGATTCGGATGACCTTGACGACCTGGGTGGCCCCATCGCCATCGCGGTCGACCTGGCGGATGCCGAGGCCACCGAGCAAGCGCCCGCAACCACCCAACCCTGACGACTGCCCAGCTGCCGTGACTGCCCCTGCCGTGACATCCGCCCCACTGGCCCGACTCGGACTGGACAGGCTCGGCCTGGGGCAACTCACCACGCTGCACTGGGCGCTGGCGGTCTCGGCGTTGTTGCATGCCCTGGTGCTCAGCATCCGGTTTGTCAACCCGGAGGCTTTCAACCGCGTGTTCCACGACACCCCCCTGGAAGTGGTGCTGGTCAACGCGCGCAGTGCCGAGCGGCCCGAAAAGCCCCAGGCGATTGCGCAGGCCAACCTGCAGGGGGGCGGAGAAGCGGCCAAGGGACGCGCCACGTCACCGCTGCCACCAACGGTGCAGATGCGCAGTGGCGACAACGCCGAAGATGCCGAAGAAAAGCGCATCGAGCAACTCAAGCAGCAACAAACCCTGCTGCTGGCCCAGCTGAAAAAGCAACTGGCCACCCTGACCCCACCCCAGCCCAACAGCCAACCCCTGACACCCGAGGCGCAGGAGCGGGAGCGCAAACGCCAGCAGATGGTGAAAATGCTGGCCGAAATCGAAAAACGCGTGAACGAAGAAAACGCGCGTCCCCGCAAACGCTACATCAGCCCGTCTACCCGCGAAGAGGTGTATGCCCTCTACTACGACGAACTGCGCCGCAAGATTGAAGACCACGGCACCATCCACTTTCCGCAGTCCGGTGGCAAAAAGCTGTATGGCGAGCTGACCATGGTCATCACGGTCAACCGCGATGGGCGCGTGCTGAGCACGGAAGTGGTGGAAGGCTCCGGCAAGCGGGAGCTGGACCGCCGCGCGCAGGCCATCGTGCAGGCATTGACATTCAACCGTTTCAACGAAGCCATGCTGCGCCGGGCCGATCAGATCGTTGTGGTGTCCCGGTTCAAGTTCACGCGGGATGAAACCCTCAGCACCACCGTGACCACGCCATGAAGCGGGCTGGCTTTCAACCGGAAGCGGGCTGGCGAAAGCTGCGCAACTGGCTGTTGTGGATGCTGATGGCCATGGTGGGCCTTCAGCTGTTTTTTGTGATGCGCATCGCCCTGATGGCCTGGCTGGCGCCTGAGAGCACGGCATTCATGCGTTCCGAGGCCTGGCGCCGCGTGCATGCACAGGGCAACCTGTCGGCAGGCAAGACAGAAACCCGCCCCGTGCGGGATTGGCAACAACAATGGGTCAGCGGTCAACACCTGTCCGTTCACCTCAAGCGGGCCGTCATCGCAGCTGAAGACGACGGTTTTGCGCAACACCAGGGGGTGGACTGGGCCGCGATGGAATCAGCCTGGGCCCGCAACCGACAGCAAGCCCAGCGCGCACAACGCGCGGGCACCACCCAGGCAGCCAAGGTGGTGGGGGGTTCGACCATCACGCAGCAACTGGCCAAAAACCTGCTGCTGTCGGGTGAACGCCACCTGGCCCGCAAGGCGCAAGAGCTGATATTGGCCTTTCTGCTGGAAACTTTCCTGAGTAAGCCTCGCATTCTGGAAATCTACCTGAACAGCGTGGAATGGGGTGACGGCGTGTTCGGAGCCGAGGCCGCAGCCAGACGCTATTTCGGCGTCTCGGCAGCACAACTCAGCGCGGAACAGGCCGCCAGGCTGGCCGTCATGCTGCCTGCACCCAAAATGTTCGAACGGAGACCCAACTCCGCTTACATGAACAGGCGGACTGCGACGATACTTGCCCGTATGCCCAACGCCATCCTGCCCTGACCCACATGCCGATGCGCACCTGCTCGATCCGGGAGCCGAGGCCATGATGGCCCGGCTGTTCGGCTGGTTGTTGCTGGGCTTTGTGCGCCTGCTCACCGGCGCACAGGCCCGGTGGCTCGGCTGCCCACCCAAAGCCGAACAACGCATCTATTTTGCCAACCACCAGAGCCACGCGGACCTGGTGATGATCTGGGCAGCGCTGCCCGAGGAATTGCGCGGCAAGACACGTCCTATCGCTGCCAAAGACTACTGGACAAAGACCCCGCTGCGTGCCTGGATCACGCGGGAGGTGTTCAACGCCGTCTATGTGGACCGGGCACGTACCGACGACAGCGACCCACTGGAGCCTCTGATGCAGGCACTGGAGCAAGGCGACTCCATCATTCTGTTTCCTGAAGGCACACGCGGCCATGCCGAGGAACCGCAGGCCTTCAAGGCCGGGCTGTACAACCTGGCGCGTGCCTACCCCAATGTGGTGCTGGTACCGGCGTGGATCAACAACGTGCAAAGGCTCATGCCCAAAGGTGAAGTGGTACCGGTGCCCATCCTGTGCTCGGTGACATTCGGCACACCGGTTGCACTCGGCGCAGGCGAAAACCGTGCGGCCTTCCTCACGCGTGCCAGACAGGCAGTGGTCGACCTGCGGGTGGCTTGACCCGGCACGCACAGTTCACCAGCCCACACCCGTCACCCGACCATGACCCGCTTCTTGCGCAGCCTCACACCTGACCAGCAGATGGGTCTGCTGTTTGTACTGGTGTTTGGCACGCTGGCGGTGGCGACGCTGGTCGGGTTCCTGCTGTCCTTGCGCGACCGTGACGCCGAGGGGCGGGATGCCGGTTGGTGGCAAGGGCTGAAGGCCTACCGTGAGGGGGTACGCCGCTCATGGCTGATGCTGGGTGTTTTCTGGGCCGGCTGGGCATCTGGCCCCATGGGGGCGCTGTGGCTGTTTGCGTTCGGTTCGTTGCTCACACTCCGCGAATTTATCAGCCTTACACCGACCCACCGCAGTGACCACAAGGCTTTATTGCTCTGTTTTTTCATAATTCTTCCTCTTCAGTATGGTTTGCTGGCGACCGGGCACTATGGCCTGTTCACGGTCTTCATCCCGGTGTACGCATTCCTGGCTTTGCCCGTGGCAAGCTGTTTTGGCAACGAACCACAGCGCTTCCTGGAGCGCAATGCCAAGCTGCAATGGGGCGTGATGGTGTGCGTTTACGGGCTGAGCCACGTGCCCGCGCTGCTCACGCTGGACTTCCCTGGCTACGCAGGGCGCAGCGCCTTTCTGGCCTTTTTTCTGGTGGCTGTGGTGCAGACCTGCCTCTTGGCACAACACGTGGCCAGCCGTCGCATGAAACGCCCCCCCACCTTGCCACAGGTGAGCCACAGCTTCAATTGGCGCAGCTGGCTCATCGGGCTGCTGGCCGGGGGTACCGTGGGCGTTCTGTTGACCGGCATCACCCCCTTCAAACCCGGTCAGGCACTGGCCATGGCCTGGATCGCGTGTGCAGCGGGCAGCCTCGGCCACCTGGTCATGAAGGCCATCAAGCGCGACCGGGGCGTGCCGCACTGGGGCGGCACCAATTCAGGCGTCACCGGTGCGAGCGGCCTGCTCGACCGCGTGGATGCGCTGTGCTTTGCAGCGCCTGTGTTCTTCCAGTCCGTGCGCTGGTACTTTGGCGCGTGAACGGTTGGGATGGACATGCGGATACTTGGCATCGACCCCGGCTTGTTGACCACCGGCTTCGGCGTGATTGATGTCGACGGTGCCGAGATGCGCTACGTGGCCAGCGGGACCATCACCACCCAGCATCTGGACAGCCGCTTGCTGCCGCAGCGGCTGAAAGTGCTTTTCGACGGCATAGGCGAAGTGGTGCAACGCTACCGCCCTGATGTGTCGGCCTGCGAGATCGTGTTCGTCAACGTCGATCCGCAGGCCACGCTCAAACTGGGCCAAGCCCGGGGTGCCTGCCTGACGGCGCTGGTGGCCAACCACCTGGAGGTGAGCGAGTACACCGCACTTCAACTCAAAAAAGCGGTTGTGGGCTACGGCAAGGCCACCAAACCGCAGGTGCAGGAAATGGTCAAACGCCTGCTCCATCTGCCCGGCCTGCCGGGCAAAGACGCGGCCGATGCGCTCGGCCTTGCCATCACACACGCGCAGGTGTCTCGCTCCACCCTGGCCATTGCTCGGGTGGCTGACCTGAACGCACGCGTGAGTGCAGCCTACAAGAGCGGACGGAATTACTGAAACGCAACATTTCCGGGCTTTCCCTGACCGCAAGCTGCCCACCCATCGAGCTGGCAAATGCACAATATCGCTCATGAACAGCTTGTTCCAAGCCCAGCATTGGTTGCCCCCGGACGGAGAAGATCTGCACGCTGTGCTGACCGGGTGGCAAAGCACGTCACCCGGCATGGGTGTATTTGCACTGGTGCCGGAGGCCCTGTCCAAGCGGGTGGCGACATTGCAACAGCAGTGCACGCACCTGCGTGTGCCACTGGTTGGGGCGGTGTTTCCTGCCCTTGTCACGGCACAGGGATTCAGGCAGGACGGTATCTGGCTGTTGCGCATGGACACCATGCTTCCACACATATTGATTGGCGACCTGCCGCCAGACCTGCCCGGCGCCTTGCATGCGGTGCGGCACGAAGCACGAGACCTGTTACGGGCCACTGTTGCCACAGGTGGATCCCTCTTTGGGGTGTTTGACAGCATGCTGCCCTGCATTGCCTCGCTGATGACAGCCGTGTGTGCCGACCAGGCTGACCAGCTGCGTTGCTGGGGCGTGAATGCGGGGAGCGAGTCGTTCCAGCCTCTGCCTTGCCTGTTTGACAACCGACAGTTGGTCGGCCACGGCATGCTGGCCCTATCGGTGCCGGGCCCCACATCAGCCGTGGCGGGACACGGCTACCCGGTGTCCAAGGCCCGCATGAAGGCAACCGCCACTCATGGCAACTGCATCGACGTGATTGACGGCCGACCTGCGCTGTCGGTTTACCAGGAGGTGGTCAAATCGGAGTACGGCGTTGAGCTGACCCGAGAGAACTTTTACACCTACGCCGTACATTTCCCGCTGGGCGTTGTCACCTCTCTGGATGTGCTGGTTCGCATCCCTTGCGGACTGACCGAAGAAGGGGCCATTTTCTGCGTGGGTGAGGTATCACCCCATTCCTCGCTGCGGGTGTTGCATGCACCCGATCTGGCCAGCAGCCGCTGCGTGTCGGAACTGTCCCAACGCTTGCCCCTCAGGGCAAACGATTTACCCCTGACGGTGTTTTATTGCGCAGGCCGTCGCATGCACTTTGGTGAACAGGCAGGTGATGAGCTGCGTCAGCTTGTCGACACGAACCGCGCCAGCGCGGTACACGGCGCCTTGACACTGGGCGAGCTCGACCACATCGACGCGCAGGGCTTGCTCTTCCCCCGCTTTCACAACGCTGCCATCGTGTGTGTCGTGTGAAGCCGACCCTCGCCCTTACACCAATCGCTCGAGCACCAGTACACCAAAGAAGCCCAGGGCTGCGAGGACCGCCCATTTGATGATCTTGAGACCCAGTGTGCGGTACCGCACGTCGCCTGTGGCCAAGTAGAAAACGAACGTAGCCACCACTGCCAACAGCAGCAGGATCATGGTGAAGCGGAAGAGCAGCATTGAACCCTCCGCTTACCAGGCAGGCATCAGGTTGGCAAAACCGGCAGGCGCTTTGCGCACATCGTCGAACGTGACAAGTTCGTAGGACTGCGGTTTGCTCAGCAGTTCACGCAGCAACTTGTTGTTCAGGCCGTGTCCTGAACGGAACGCGCTGTAGGCCGCCAGCAGCGGACGCCCGACGATGTAGAGGTCTCCCATGGCGTCCAGGATTTTGTGTTTGGCGAACTCGTCGCCATAACGCAGCCCGTCCGCGTTGAGTACCTTGTCATCGTCCAGCACGATGGCATTGTCCAACCCACCCCCACGCGCCAGTCCGTTGGCGCGCAGCATCTCGACATCACGCGTGAAGCCGAACGTGCGCGCGCGGGCAATTTCGCGCGCGTAGCGACCACTGCCCAGGTCAAACTCCACGCGCTGCCCCGTCGAATTGACCGCCGGATGGTCAAACTCGATTTCAAACGTCAGCTTGTAACCGTGATAAGGATCCAGCCGCGCCCATTTCAGATTGGCCCCTTCACCCTCGCGCACCTCCACCGGTTCGATCACCCGCAGAAAACGCCTCGGCGCGTCCTGATCAACCACCCCGGCACTTTGCAACAAATAGACAAACGAGGCGGCCGAACCATCCAAAATAGGCACCTCTTCGGCCGTGATGTCAATCAGCAGGTTGTCGAGTCCCAGACCCGCACAGGCAGACATGAGGTGCTCAACCGTGAGCACCCGCGCCTCGCCGCAGGACAATGTGGATGCCAGACGCGTGTCGCTGACAGCCGTGGCACCCACTGCGATGTCCACCGGATGCGGCAAGTCGACCCGACGGAACACGATACCCGAATCAGGCGGCCCCGGCCGCAACGTCAACTCGACCCGCTGACCACTGTGCAGACCCACCCCGACCGCTCGGGTCAGGGTTTTGAGTGTGCGCTGCTTCAACATGGTCGTTCACCCACCCCGACAGATCCCGGCAGGCCTGCACGATTGCATGCTGACCGGGAACTTGCCGAAAGTGCCACCTTGCCCGTCAATCGGCCTGCTTGCGCAAAAAGGCCGGGATTTCGTAGTCATCCATGCCCCCGGCTGACAGGGCATCGACCTTGGCTGTCGCCTGCGTGCGGTTGGTACGCCACACACTGGGCACCGAAACCGAATCGGGGCCTGCCACATGGCCAAAACCTGCCAGCGCGCCGCCCAGCGGCGACGACATGCTGCCAGTGGTCTGGATGGGCATGTTGTCGGTACCCGTGCGCAGCGGTTGTTGCTGCAACACCTGCAGTTTTGGCGCTGCCCGCACGGCTGCCTGACGTGCCAGACCTGTGGCCACCACGGTGACCCGGATGGCTTCGCCCAGGCTGTCATCGTAGGCCGCACCGTAGATCACATGCGCATCTTCTGCGGCATAGGCCTTGATGGCGGTCATGGCCTCTTTGGACTCTTTCAGCTTCAGGGTGCCCTTGGAAGCCGTGACCAGCACCAGCACGCCTTTTGCCCCTTTGAGGTCAGCACCTTCGAGCAACGGGCAGGCCACTGCCTGCTCGGCCGCAATGCGTGCACGGTCGGGCCCGGTTGCTGTGGCGGTACCCATCATGGCCTTGCCGGGCTCACCCATGACGGTGCGGACATCTTCGAAGTCGACGTTGACGTTGCCATAGTCATTGATGATTTCGGCAATGCCCCCCACGGCATTCTTGAGCACGTCGTTGGCCTGGCCAAAGGCCTCGTCCTGGGTGATGTCATCGCCCAGCACGTCGAGCAAGTTTTCGTTGAGCACGACGATGAGCGAATCGACATGCTGCTCCAGTTCCTTGAGCCCGTTGTCGGCGTTGCCCATGCGGCGCACACCTTCCCACTCGAAAGGCTTGGTGACCACACCGACCGTGAGGATGCCCATTTCCTTGGCCACACGGGCAATCACGGGGGCTGCACCGGTCCCGGTGCCACCGCCCATGCCAGCGGTGATGAACAGCATGTGTGCACCCTGAATCGATGCACGGATGTCTTCGACAGCGGCCTCGGCTGCATCGCGGGCCTTCTCCGGCTTGCTGCCAGCCCCCAAGCCTGTGGTGCCCAGTTGCACCACGCGCTGCGCGGAGCTGCGCGACAGCGCCTGTGCATCGGTGTTGGCGCAGATGAACTCAACGCCCTGGACACCGCGTTGCATCATGTACTCGACGGCATTGCCGCCACCGCCACCGACACCGATGACCTTGATCTGTGTGCCCTGGTTGAACTCTTCAATTTCGATCATTTCGATGCTCATGAATGCCTCCTGCAAGATGGAATCTTAAACGTTGAAAACGGTATAAAAGTTTGAAATCGGACTATTTTTGATAGCGGCGGTCCGGTACTGGTCCATCGTGGATGAAGGGGACGATCAGGTGCCTGTTCAAGTGTCCGGTGCAAGTGGTTGTGCGGCATCAGAAATTCCCCACAAACCAGTCCTTGACCTTGCCAAATGCACTCTGTACGGAGCCCGCTTTCTGTGCAACTTTGTGACCACGCATGCGCCCCAGTCGGGCTTCCTCGAGCAAACCCATGACCGTCGCAGCCCGCGGTTGGGCCACCATGTCGGACAGGGCGCTGGCGTATTTCGGCACGCCCCGGCGCACCGGTTTCAGGAAGATGTCTTCGCCCAACTCGACCATGCCGGGCATCACGGCCGATCCGCCTGTGATGACGATGCCGGATGACAGCACTTCCTCGTAACCCGACTCGCGGATCACCTGCTGCACCAGCGCAAAAATCTCTTCCACGCGTGGCTCGATCACGCCCGCCAGCGCCTGACGGCCCAGCATGCGAGGGCCACGGTCGCCCAGGCCGGGCACTTCAACCTGCGTCTGCGGATCGGCCAGCAACTGCTTGGCACAGCCGTTTTCCACCTTGATGTCTTCGGCATCCTTGGTGGGCGTCCTCAGCGCCATGGCGATGTCGCTGGTGATGAGGTCACCCGCAATCGGGATCACGGCTGTGTGCCGGATGGCGCCTCCGGAAAAAATGGCCACGTCCGTCGTACCCGCACCGATGTCCACCAGTGCCACGCCCAGTTCCTTCTCGTCTTCGGTGAGGATGGCCTGGCTGCTGGCCAAGGGGTTGAGCATGAGTTGGTCCACCTCGAGCCCGCAGCGGCGCACACACTTGATGATGTTCTCGGCCGCACTCTGCGCCCCCGTGACGATATGAACCTTGGCTTCCAGGCGGATGCCGCTCATGCCAATGGGCTCCTTCACGTCCTGGCCGTCGATCACGAACTCCTGTGGTTCGACCAGCAACAGCCGCTGGTCTGTCGAGATGTTGATGGCCTTGGCGGTTTCGATCACCCGCGCCACGTCAGCGGGCATCACCTCACGGTCCTTGATGGCCACCATGCCGCTGGAGTTGATGCCGCGAATGTGGCTCCCCGTGATGCCTGTCGACACCCGCGCGATCCGGCAGTCGGCCATCAGCTCGGCTTCTTTCAGCGCCTGCTGGATGCTCTGTACCGTTGCGTCGATGTTGACCACCACACCTCGTTTCAGGCCGTTGCTGGGGGCTACACCCAGTCCGGCCAGTTTGAGCTGTCCGTCGAAGGTGACTTCGGCGACCACCACCATGATCTTCGACGTGCCGATGTCGAGACCAACCACCAGATCTTTGTATTCCTTGGCCATGATGCGTGTGTGTCTGTTGGGATGTTGAATGCGTAAGCTTGAAAATTCGTTCAGCGCGACGGCGCAGGTCTGCTCGGCTTTTGGCCGGTCGCGTGAGCCGTGGAGGCAGCGGGTGTTCTCACCGGCGGCTTGACGGCTGGTTTGGCGGCAAGGGCTTTCGGCGCGGCGGGATCCACCGTGGTCACGCCATGCAGGCGGACGGCATAGGCCGTGGGGTAGCGCAGGTCGGCTGCCAACACCCGCCTGCCGTGCTGTTGGGTGACTTGGGCGATGGTGGTCAGGTAGCGGCCCACACGGGATTCGATGTCGGCTGATTCGCCTCTGCCCAGCTCCATCAGGATGCTGCCGTCCAGCACAGCGCGCCAACTGCCCTGCGCGGTCAACTCCAGGCGTTGCAAGGGTGTGTCAGCCTGCTCGAACAGAGGCTGGAGCCGGTCATAAAGGGCCTTGACTTTGGGTGCTTGCTCGTTGGGCCCAGCCAGTTGGGGTAGCACATCGGTTTCGTCGTCTTCCGCACTGGCCTCGAATACCTCGCCATGTCGGTTCAGCAGCCGTGCGCCGCCCTCCTGGCCCCACCAGGCCACCGCCTGGTGTTCCTGCAAGGTGACGCGTATACGGTTGGGGAAAGCCCGCTCCACCACGGCCCGTCGCACCCAGGGCACGCTCTCGAACACCTGTTTGACTTCAGCCAGATCGAGCGTGATGAAACTGCCACGCAACCTGGACGCCATGTGGGCACGGAAAGTGACTTCGTTCTGGTGTTTCAGGTCACCGTGCACTTCGATCACGTCGATAGCCCAGACCGGATGGCGCACCGCCCACAAACCCGCTGTCGCCAGCACCATGGCCACGAGCGCCCAGCCCAATGCACTGGTGGCCAAAGCCATCAGGCGGACATCGAGCGGCAAGGGCATGGCGGCGGTTGAAGTCATGCAGCCGTGTTCCTTCGACCGTCCAGCGTGGCCCGACGCAACAGGCCGACGCACAGCGCTTCATAGGAAATGCCAGCGGCCCGGGCAGCCATCGGCACCAGCGAGTGGCCGGTCATGCCGGGCGAAGTGTTCATTTCCAGCAGGAAAGGCTTGCCGTCGGTCGAACGCACCATGATGTCGGCACGCCCCCAGCCCCTGCAGCCCAGCAAACGGTAGGCCTCGACCGTGATGCGGCGGATCTCGGCCTCCAGCTCGGAAGGCAAGCCGCTCGGGCACAGGTAACGCGTGTCGTCCGACACGTATTTGTGCTCGAAGTCATAGTTGCCGTCCGGGGCCTGTATGCGCACCACCGGGAGTGCCACTGCACTGGCACCTTCACCCAGCACCGCACACGTGACCTCGTCCCCTTCGATGAACTCCTCGCACAGGACGTTGTCATCAAAACCGGCTGCCAGTTGCACAGCAGCCTGCATGTCTGAATACCCGCTCACCTTGGTGACACCGAATGAGGAGCCTTCGTGCGCGGGCTTGACAATCAGCGGCAGACCCAGGGCATCCGGCACCACGCGGGTGAATTCGTTGCCGTGCTTGCCTTCCCCCAGCTTGACCCAACGCGGCGTGGGCAAACCCTCGCTGAGCCAGACGCGCTTGGTCGTGACCTTGTCCATGGCCAGGGCTGAGGCCATCACACCGGAGCCGGTATAGGGAATGCCCAGCAACTCCAGCGCACCCTGTACGGTCCCATCCTCGCCATGCCGTCCATGGAGCGCGATGAAACAGCGCTCGTAGCCCCACTCCTTCAGGTTGCTCAGCGGGTGCTCGGACGGGTCGAAAGCGTGCGCATCCACACTTTGGCTCTGCAAGGCCTTCAACACACCGGCACCCGACATCAGTGAGACCGGTCGTTCGGCAGATTCACCGCCCATCAGCACCGCGACCTTGCCCAGTTGCGCACCGTCCGTCACGGGCGCCAACATGTCAGCCAACACGTCACGCATGGGCCACCTCCTGCTGCGCCACACGGGCGCTTCCCAGCGTCACGATGTGTCCGGCCACCGCGCCCACGCTGCCCGCCCCCATGCACAGCACGACGTCACCGTCGCGCGCGTTGTCCAGCACCGACTGCGGCAACAGGGTGATGTCATCGACAAACACCGGCTCCACCTTGCCTGCCACGCGCAAGGCACGCGCCAGGCTGCGGCCATCTGCTGCCACGATGGGCGCTTCACCGGCGGCGTACACCTCAGCCAGCAGCACAGCGTCTGCCTGGCCGATGACCTTCACAAAATCTTCAAAGCAATCGCGGGTGCGGGTGTAGCGATGGGGCTGGAAAGCCAGCACCAGACGTCTGCCGGGAAAGGCACCGCGTGCAGCCGCCAGCGTGGCGGCCATTTCCACCGGGTGGTGACCATAGTCGTCCACCACGGTGAAGCTGCCCCCGCCTTGCGCTGCCGGCACAGCCACGTCGCCATAGCGCTGGAAGCGGCGACCCACGCCGTTGAATTCAGCCAGCGCCTTCTGCACAGCTGCATCGGGGACGCCCAACTCGACCGCCACCGCAATGGCCGCGAGTGCGTTCTGCACGTTGTGGCGGCCAGGCAGGTTGAGCACCACCGGCAGGTCGGGCAATGTGACCCCGTTGCGGCGCTGGGCGGTGAAGTGCATCTGGGTACCGACAGCCCGCACGTCGATGGCCCGCACCTGCGCGTCTTCTGCAAAACCATAACTGGTGATGGGGCGGCCAATGTCCGGCAGCAGGCTCCGGATGGCCGGATCATCCACACACAGCACCGCCGCGCCATAAAAGGGCATGCGGTGGAGGAAGTCGACAAAGGCAGCCTTGAGTTTGCCGAAGTCATGCCCGTAGGTGTCCATGTGGTCGGCATCGATGTTGGTGACGACTGACAGCATGGGCAGCAGGTTCAGGAACGAGGCATCGGACTCATCGGCCTCGACCACGATGTACTCGCCCGAGCCGAGACGCGCATTGGCACCGGCGCTGTTGAGGCGGCCACCGATCACGAAGGTCGGGTCCAGGTCGGCCGCGGCCAGCACACTGGTCACGAGGCTGGTGGTGGTGGTTTTGCCATGCGTACCGGCAATGGCCACACCCTTCTGGCGGCGCATCAGCTCGGCCAGCATCACGGCCCGGGGCACGACTGGCAGCAGTTTGGCATGGGCGGCCACCACTTCCGGGTTGGTCGCGCTCACGGCCGTGGAGGTGACCAGGCAGTCTGCCCCGGCAATGTGCGCCGCGTCGTGCCCGATGTGCACCGTTGCGCCGAGCGACGCCAGCCGCTGTGCGGCTGCCCCCATCGCCAGGTCGGAGCCCGAGATGGTGAAGCCCTGGTTGAGCAGCACCTCTGCAATGCCGCTCATGCCTGCACCGCCGATGCCCACGAAATGAATGTGCTGGATCGCGTGTTTCATACGCCTGTCTTCCTGGGGATGCCCGCAAGGTGTTCACATGCGGCCACCATATGGGCCACCGCTTCTGTTTTTTGAACTTTTTTTGCCTTCAGAGCTTGCATTTCGAGTGTTGTTCGCTCTGATTTTTCCAGCATCGTTCGCAAACCTTCGGCGGTCAGATCACGCTGCTGGACAAGTTGTGCGGCCCCGGCATCGACGAGGAAGCGGGCGTTGTGCGTCTGGTGGTCGTCCACGGCGAATGGAAAGGGCACAAACACGGCTGCCGCACCCACGGCGGCCACTTCGGTCACGGTACTGGCCCCTGCACGGCACACCAGCACATCGGCCTGCGCCATGGCAGCGGCGGTGTCGTCGATGAAAGGCACCACCTCAGCCTGCACGCCGGCCTCGCCATAAGCCCGCTGCAGCGCTTCGATGTGCTGCTGCCCAGCCTGGTGGACCAGCAACGGCCGTTGGGCGACGGGCATCTGGCTCACCGCCTGCAGCACGACATCGTTCAGCGCCTTGGCGCCCAGGCTGCCCCCCAATACCAGCACCCGCAACGGGCCGGTGCGCCCGGCAAACCGTTCGGCAGGCGTGGGTTGAGCCAGAAATTCCGCACGCAAAGGGTTGCCCACCCATTCCCCACCGGGCAGCGCCTGGGGGTAGGCCATGAAAATGCGGTCTGCCACGTGCGCCAGCACCTTGTTGGCCAGCCCGGCCACCGAGTTCTGCTCGTGCAACACCAATGGCTTGCCCGCCAGCACGCCCATCATGCCGCCCGGAAAGGTGATGTAACCGCCCAGCCCCACCACCACATCCGGCCTGACGCGGCGCATGACGCGCCAGCTTTGCCAGAACGCCCGCAACAGCTTCAGCGGCGCAAATGCCAACGTGGCCAAACCTTTGCCCCGCAGACCATTGAACTGCACAGGCTCGAACGCAAATCCCTTGGGGGGCACCAGCCGTTCTTCCATGCTGGCAGGGGCCCCCAGCCAATGGACACGCCACCCGCGCTGGCGCAAGGCTTCCGCCACCGCCAGGCCCGGGAAAATGTGCCCACCGGTCCCCCCTGCCATGATGAGCGCACAGGGTTGCGTCATACACGCCCCCCTTTCATCAGCACGCGGTTTTCCACGTCCACCCGCAACACGATGGCAATGGCCATCAGGTTGAACATGATGGCCGAGCCGCCGTAACTCATCAGGGGCAGGGTCAGACCTTTGGTGGGCAGGGCACCCAGGTTCACGCCGATGTTGATGAACGCCTGGAACCCCATCCACAGCCCCACACCCTGCGCCACCAGCCCCGCGAACACCTGATCGAGCGCAATGGCCTGACGGCCGATGTGCATGATCCGCCGGGTCATCCACATGAAGACCCCGATCACCACCAGCACGCCCACCAATCCCAGCTCTTCACCGATGACGGCCAGCAAAAAGTCGGTGTGCGCCTCGGGCAACCAATGCAGCTTCTCGACGCTGCCGCCCAACCCGACACCGAACACCTCGCCACGGCCAAACGCAATCAGGGCATGAGACAGCTGGTAGCCCTTGCCCAACGCATGTTCCTCGCTCCACGGATCCAGGTAAGCAAAGATGCGCTCTCGCCGCCAGCTGCTGGTCAGCACGATCATGGCAAACGCACCGACCACCAGCAGGGCCATGAGGAAGAACATGCGGGCATTGACGCCGCCCAGGAACAGGATGCCCATGGCGATGACCACGATCACCATGAACGCACCCATGTCGGGCTCGGCCAGCAACAGCACACCGACAACCAGCACGGCCACCGCCATCGGCAACACTGCACGGAAGAAGCGCTCCTTGACCTCCATGCGGCGCACCATGTAATCGGCAGCGTACATCAGCACCGCCAGCTTGGCCAACTCCGATGGCTGAAAGCTGATGGGCCCCAATGCAATCCACCGGCGCGCTCCGTTGACCGACTTGCCGACAAAAGGCACCAGCACCAGCACCAACAGCAAAATCGAGACCATGAACAACCAGGGCGCTGCCCGCTCCCAGGTCCGCATGGGCACCTGAAAGGCCAGCAATGCCGCCACGAAACCCACCAGGATGAACAGACCATGCCGAACCAGGAAATGGGTGTGTGCATAGCGCGAAAACTTGGGGTTGTCGGGCAACGCAACCGAGGCCGAGTACACCATCACCAGGCTCCACATCAGCAGCGCCAGCACCACCCAGACCAGGGGCTGGTCAAAGCCCATGTCGCGCACCGCCAGCGGCCGGGACTGCACGAACGCACTGCTTTGTGTGCGCACCGGCAATGCCTCGTGGGCCGCGCGGGCAAAACCGCCCAGGCGCTGCCCGATGGCGGTGCCCAGACGTTGCCAGCCTTGGGGGCGCACGGCTGCACTCATGCCTGACCTCCGAGCATGCCCACCTCGGTGGCCAATTCGTCCACGGCCGCGCAGAACACTTCGGCCCGGTGCGCATAGTTGCGGAACATGTCCAGGCTCGCACACGCCGGCGACATGACGACCACATCGCCCTCGTAAGCCTGCTCGGCAGCAGCTTGAACGGCGGTGGTCAGGTCGGGGGCATCGATGAGCAGCACACCGGTGTTCGACAGCGCACGGCGCAGCGCCGGGGCATCACGCCCGATCAGCACCACCGCACGCACATGGTCTCGAACCGCATCGGCCAGCGGTGAAAAGTCCTGCCCTTTGCCATCGCCACCCATGATCATCACAAGCTTGCGGTCGCCCCCCAGGCCTTTGATGGCCGCCAGCGTGGCACCCACGTTGGTGCCTTTGCTGTCATCGATGAACTCCACGCCATTGATGATGGCCACGGTGGCCACCCGGTGCGGCTCACCGGTGTATTCGCGCAACCCGTGCAGCATGGGTGCCAGCGGCGCGCCTGCTGCCGTGGCGAGTGCCAAAGCCGCCAGCGCGTTGGCGGCGTTGTGGCGACCACGGATGCGAAGGGCCTCGGCCGGCATCAGCCGTTGCAACACTTGTTCGTCCACAGCAGCGGCCGCTTTTCGCTTCAAACGGGTTTCATCTGCCGGTTGCGCCCGCACGAGCCAGGTCATGCCGTTGACCGTCTCCAGCCCCCAATCCCCCGGACGCTGGGGCACATCGGTGCCAAAACTCACCCAGGGCACTGTCGCGGCACCTGCTGTGCCCGCGCCGCCCGCAGACTGCCTGGCTTTGCCCCGCGTCAACGGTGCCGTTTCTTCAGGCCGGGCTGCCATGACGGCGGCATCGTCGCGGTTGAGCACCCGCACGCCGGCTTGTCCGTACACCCGGTTCTTGGCTGCGGTGTAATGGGCCATGCTGCCATGCCAGTCCAGGTGATCCTGGGTGATGTTGAGCACGGTGGCCGCAGTGGGCTCAAAGCCACCCGGTCCGGTGCGCACCTCGTCGAGCTGGAAACTGGACAACTCCAGCACCCAGACCTGGGGCAGCGTGGAAACATCCGATGCCGGTGTGGCAGATGTCGACCTGTCCGTATCGACCTCTGTGTCGTTCAGGGTGCCTGGGTCGGCAACCGCCCCTGGCTCGCCCCCCCCTGCCTCGACCGGGTGAGGCCCAACCGTGTCAGGTTCAAACGGGCCCTGCACAAACGGGTCGGCGGTACGGCCGCCGGGCGCATCTGACGGTGCCTCAATGGTCAATTCAGGTATAGCATCATCTGCTTGCTGGATAAGCGATGGAGGCCCATTTTGCTCTTTCTCTGCCGCCACTGTCAGCACATCCAGCAAGGCCGGACCGATGTTGCCTGCAACCGCTACCCGCCAGCCTGCACGGACCAGCAGTTGCCCGGTCAGTGACGTGGTGGTGGTTTTGCCATTGGTGCCCGTGATAGCCAGCACCTTGGGCACAAACCCGGCATGGGCATAGACGCGGCGCAAGCCGTCGGCAAACAGGTCCAGTTCGCCAACGACCGGCACACCCTGGGACTGCGCCCATTCGGTCACGGCCTCCAACTGCGCAGGCGAAAGGCCCGGACTTTTGCACACCAGGGCCCATGGCTGGCTGGCCAGCAATTCGGGGCCGAACGCCATCGCCACCACGTGCGGATCGGGCGAGTCCTCACCGCACTGACCCGCCACCTGCAGCGCCAGTGCTGAAAGTTCAGACTGCAGCCGCGCCATCAACTCGGGCTGTTGCCGGGTATCGGCCACCGTCACGCGCGCACCCAGGCGCACACACCAGCGCGCCATGGCTTGACCCGATATGCCGTGTCCCAGCACCAGGACTGGGCGTTGACGGATGGAATAGGGTGTGTGCGGCATGACAGCGACTCACCGCAGCTTCAGGGTGGACAGCCCCACCAGGCACAACAGCATGGTGATGATCCAGAACCGGACGACCACCTGCGTTTCCTTCCACCCGCTTTTCTCGAAGTGGTGGTGCAACGGTGCCATCTTGAGCACACGCCGGCCTTCGCCATACTTCTTTTTGGTGTATTTGAAGTAGCTCACCTGCAGCATCACAGACAGCGCTTCCACCACAAAAATGCCGCCCATGATGGCCAGCACGATTTCCTGACGAACGATGACGGCAACCGTCCCCAGCGCGGCACCCAGCGCCAGCGCCCCCACATCGCCCATGAAGACCTGTGCCGGGTGGGTGTTGAACCACAGGAACGCCAGCCCTGCACCACCCATGGCTGCGCAGAAGATCAACAACTCGCCTGAACCCGGGATGTAGGGAATGAGCAGGTAGCGCGCGAAGACGGCGTTACCGGCCAGGTAGGCAAACACGCCCAGGGTGCCCCCCACCAGCACCACCGGCATGATGGCCAGACCGTCCAGTCCATCGGTCAGGTTGACCGCATTGCTCGAGCCGACGATCACCAGGTAGGTCAGCATCACGAACCCGAACATGCCCAGCGGGTAAGCCACCTCTTTGAAGAACGGCACCCACAGACCGGCGGTGGGTGGCAGGTCAATCTGGAAGCCCGATGCAATCCAACCCATGAACAGCTCGAACACCCGGTAGTTGGAGCTTTCGGACACGGCAAACGCCAGGTACAACGCAGCGATCAGCCCGATCAGCGACTGCCAGAAGTACTTCTCGCGAGACCGCATGCCTTCCGGGTCTTTGTGGACCACTTTCCGCCAGTCATCGACCCAACCGATGGCTCCAAATCCGAGCGTGACGATGAGCACGATCCAGACAAACCGGTTCGACAGGTCGGCCCACAGCAAGGTGGACAAGGCAATGGCGATGAGGATCAGCACCCCGCCCATCGTGGGTGTGCCGCTCTTGACCAGGTGCGTCTCCATCGCGTAGCCCCGCACCGGCTGACCGATCTTGAGCGCGCGCAAATGGCGGATGACAGCAGGACCGGCAAACAGGCCAATCAGCAGTGCTGTGACCGCGCCCATGACCGCACGGAATGTGAGGTACTGGAACACACGCAAAAATCCAAGCTCGGGCACCATGCCCTGCAGCCACTGGGCCAGACTAAGCAGCATGGCATCCTTCCGTCTCTGTTGTGGCCGAATCAGCCAGGGGCATCCACTGGGCTTGCAGTGCCTGTACGACCTGCTCCATCTTCATGAAGCGCGACCCTTTGACCAGCACGCTGCCGCCCGAAGCCGTCGCGGGCAACACCTGCGCGATGAGGGTTGACATGGCATCGACATGCACCATGGGTGCGACACCGTGACCATGGCCCGCCGGTGTGGCCTGCCAGACTGCCACGGCCTGTGCCATGTGCGCCCCTGTGCACCAGACGCCCGCCAAGCCTGCCGACGCGGCGCGTTGCAACACCTCGAGGTGAAAGGCCAGCGCCTGATCCCCCACTTCGCCCATGTCACCCAGCGCCAGTACACGCGGTTCAGGCAAGGTGGCCAGCACCTGGATGGCGGCCAATACCGAGTCCGGATTGGCGTTGTAGGTATCGTCCACCACGGTCAAAGGCCCTTGGGGTGTTTGCAGCCCGAACACACGCGAACGGCCTTTGACGGCTTCGAACGAAGCCAAACCTTTCACCACGGGGGGCAGTGGCACACCAGCTGCCAGCGCACAGGCACATGCGGCCAACGCGTTGCGCACGTTGTGGCGACCCGCCAGGCGCAGCGTGCAGTCGGCCGAACCAGCCGGGGTGCGCAACCGGAGGCACCAGGCCAAGCCACTCCAATGCGCATCTGCGGTGACGTCGGCCATGCCGTCGGCATCGCTGAAGGTCAGGCAACGGCGCCCGCCCGCCAGAGCACGCCAAACCGACGTGTAAGCGTCATCGCTAGGGAACACCGCCACACCGTCCATCGGCAAGGCCCCGAGCACCTGTCCGTTCTCGACCGCGACGGCCTCGACGGTGCCCATGAATTCCTGGTGCTCGCGCTGCGCGTTGTTGACAAGCGCCACCGTGGGCAGCGCCATGGCGGCCAGCACGGCGATTTCCCCAGGGTGATTCATGCCCAGCTCGACCACAGCGAGCCGGTGCGCCGCGTTCAGGCGCAGCAGAGTCTGGGGAACGCCCAGATCGTTGTTCAGGTTACCTTGGGTCGCCAGTGCGCCGTCTTCGCCGACAGCCGCACGGAGAATGCTGGCCAGCATCTGCGTCACCGTTGTTTTGCCGTTGCTGCCGGTGACCGCAATCAGCGGCAAGCTGAACTGCTTGCGCCACAGCGTGGCGAGCTCGCCCAGCGCAAGACGCGTATCGGGCACCTGGACACCGGGCAAACCCGCCGCGTCCAAGCCATGCGCAGCCAAGGCTGCCACCGCGCCCGCGCCCGCAGCTTGGGGCAGAAAGTCGTGCGCATCGAAAGTCTCGCCTTTGAGTGCCACGAACAGGTCGCCTGCGCGCAAAGTACGGGTATCGGTGTGGACACGGCCGACCTGCTCAGGCAACCGGCCCACCACCTGAGCGGCTGACAACCTGGGCAACAAACCCGTCACGGACACAGCAGTCATGCCTGTACCTCCTGCACGCGGCTGCGCAAGGCAGCAAGCGCGTGGTCATGGTCGGAAAAAGGCAGTTTCACGCCGCCGATGTCCTGCGTGGTCTCGTGGCCCTTGCCGGCGATCAGCACCACATCGTTGGCAGCGGCACCTGCAATCACCCCAGCAATGGCGCGGGCCCGGTCGGGTTGAACAAGGGTGCGTTCGGGGTGCTGCAGTCCCGCCACCATATGGGCAAGAATGGTCATCGGGTCTTCGCTCCGGGGGTTGTCACTGGTGAGGCACAGGTGGTCGGCAGCAGCCTCTGCGCTGGCAGCCATCAGCGGGCGCTTGGATGCATCCCGGTCACCGCCACACCCGATCAGGCAATGCAACGCCCCTCCACGCAAACGGGTGACGGGTCTGAGTGCCTGCAAGGCCTTGTCCAGTGCATCCGGCGTGTGGGCATAGTCGACCAGCACCAGGGGCAAGGGCGGCATGGGCAGCACGGGCGCATCGGCGTCCGGCAGTTTGACGGCCGCCATCCGGCCCGGCACGGCGGTCAGCCTGGCGCAGGCTTGCACGGCATCGGCCAGGCTGATGCCCAATGCCCGTAGCGTCGCCAGCACCCCGAGCAGGTTGGCCGCGTTGTAAGCCCCCACAAATGGTACGACCAGGCTGACACGCGACGTTGTCGCATCGGCCATGCGCTCTTCCACCGAACAGCGCATCCCCTCCGCTGTGGGCTGGCACGCAACCACTGTCAGGCGCGCACCCGCTTCCGGGCGTAGGCTGACCGTCCACACATCGGGGCCGGTACCGGCCATGGCATTGCTCAGTTCGAGCGCCAGTTGTGCGCCGCGCGGGTCATCTGCGTTCACCACCGCCGCACCCAAACCCGGCGTGGCGAACACCGCGCGTTTGGCCAGCCAGTAGGCGTCCATGCTGCCGTGGTAGTCCAAATGGTCCTGGGTGAAGTTGGTGAACACGGCAACTGCCACGCTCACTCCGGCCAACCGGTGCTCGGCCACGCCGATGGACGATGCCTCTACCGCACAGGCCCACACACCCTGGTCAGCCCACTGTTGCAACGTGGTGTGGCACATCACCGGGTCAGGTGTCGTCAGCCCGGTTGGCATCATGTTTTTCAAAGGGTCTTCCGGCACGCCGGGCACGCCCACTCCCAGCGTGCCCATCAGCCCGCAAGGCTTGCCCAACGCGGCCAGCGCCTGCGCCAGCCACCAGCTGGTGGTGGTTTTGCCATTGGTACCGGTCACCGCCAGCACCTTCACCCGCGTGCTGGGTTGCCCGCAGAACTCGGAGGCCAGCCAACCTGCCGAGGCCTTGAGTCCAACCAGACTCGCCACATCGGGCTCTGCCGCGAGTGAATCGGGCAGGCCCTGCGCCTCCACCAGACAGGCCACGGCACCAGCCGCCCGCGCAGCTGGCACATACTGACGTCCGTCGCTGGCAAAACCGGGCCACGCCACGAATGCATCGCCCGACTGCACCTGGCGACTGTCGGACTGCAGGCGGCGCGCACCCTGGCTTCGCAGCCAGGTGACGGCAGCCGCCACATCTGGCAGCTGCGATCGAATTTGCGTTGCCGCCGTCATCAGAACGACTCCTCCACCGGCTGCATGACGATCTGCGGCTTGACGCTCATGTCAGGCTGAACGCCCATGATGCGCAACGCCTGCTGGACGGTCTCGCTGAACACGGGGGCAGCCACCAGCCCCCCGTAGTACACACCTGCACTGGGCTCGTCGACCATCACACCCACCACGATGCGCGGCTTGTCGATGGGTGCCATGCCGGTGAACCAGGCCCTGTATTTGTTGGTCGCATAACCCTTGCCGACCTGTTTGCGGGCGGTACCCGATTTGCCGCCCACCGAGTAACCCACGGTCTGCGCTTTCTGCCCTGTGCCACCGGGCCCTGCTGCCATTTCCAGCATCTTCCGGCTGGCTGCTGCCGTCTGGGCAGAGAAGACACGCCGCCCGACGACTGGGTCGTGACTTTTGAGCATGGTGGCAGGTACCACATAGCCGTCGTTGGCCAGCGCGGTGTACGACTGCACCATCTGGAACAGCGAGGCAGACAGGCCATAGCCATACGACATGGTTGCCTGCTCGATCGGACGCCAGCTTTTCCACGCACGGACCCGCCCACTGACAGCACCGGGAAATTCGATCTGGGGCTTCTGCCCGTAACCCAGCGCGGTGTAGGTGTCCCACATCTCACGGGCACTCATGCGCTGGGCAATCTTGATGGAACCCACGTTGCTCGACTTCTGGATCACCCCCTCCACCGTGAGCACACCGTAGTTGTGGGTGTCGTTGATGGTGAAACCGCCCATGGTATAGCGGCCCGGGTTGGTGTCGATGATGGTCTGCGGGGTGATGCGGCCTGCTTCCAGCGCCATGGCAACGGTGATGGGCTTCATCGTCGAGCCAGGCTCGAAGGTATCGGTCAGGGCCCGGTTGCGCAATTGCTCGCCGCTCAGGTTCTCCCGGTGGTTGGGGTTGTAGGTCGGGTAGTTGGCCAGCGCCAGCACCTCGCCCGTGTGCACGTCCATGACCACCACGCTGCCTGCCTTGGCTTTGTTGGTTTCAACCGCCTCACGCAGCTTCTGGTGGGCGAAAAACTGAATCTTGCTGTCAATCGACAACTGCAGGTCGGGTCCGTCGACCGGCGGGATGGCATCGCGCACATCTTCGATCACCCGCCCCAGGCGATCCTTGATGACGCGGCGCGACCCGGGTGTGCCCGACAGGCGCTTGTTGAAGGTGAGCTCGACACCTTCCTGACCCACGTCTTCCACATTGGTGAAACCCACGATGTGCGCCGCCGCCTCACCCTCCGGATACTGTCGCTTGTAGTCCTTGCGCAGGTAAATGCCCTTGACGCCCAACTCTGCCACCTCTTTGGCCACAGACTCGTCCACCTGGCGTTTGACCCACACGAAGGTTTTGTCTTCATCGGACAGGCGCTTTCGCAAATCAGCCGGCTTGATGCCCAGCAAACGCGCAACCTTGTCGAGGTTCGGGTGATCCTTGTCCACATCCTCCGGAATGGCCCAGATGCTTTGCGCGGCCACGCTGGAAGCCAGAATCATGCCGTTGCGATCCAGCACACGGCCACGGTTGGCTGGCAACTCCAGTGTGCGGGCGAAACGCACTTCGCCCTGACGCTGAAAAAAGTCGTTGCCCACCACCTGCACATAGGCCGCACGGCCACCCAACCCCAGGAACGCCAGGCCGAGGCAAGCCACAATGAACTTGCTGCGCCAAACCGGCGTTTTGCTGGCCAGCAACGGGCTGGCATGGTAGGCAATGCTGCGGCTCACCGGATCACCCCCGATGCCTCTGCGGGTGAAGCCTGCGGGGCACTGCCGCTCAGCCCGTCTGCGCGCCCAATGCCCGACTCTGCCCTGGTTGCCGCACCCACCGGCAGGGCACCCGAGTAGGTCACGTACTGAGTGATGGCAGGGTTGGCCGGCTTCATTTGCAACTGGCGCAACGCGATGGCCTGCACGCGTGCCGACGTGGCCTGGGCCTGCTTTTGCACCTGCAAATGCTCATGGTCGGCATCGAGACGACGCAGTTGGGCGCGCGCCTTGTCGATCTGGGTGTACAGACGTCGCGATTCATACTGCGTGTGCACGAGATAGAACGAACTCAGCACCACGGCCAACAGCAATAGCAGGTTGAGACGCACCATGTGAGCCGTCCTCAGGCAGGCACCGCAGTGCGTTCTGCCACGCGCATCACGGCACTGCGGGCACGCGGATTGGCCTGCACTTCCGCATCCGAGGGCATGGTGCGACCCAAAGCACGGAGCCGCAGAGCAGCAGGCGCGGCAAAGGGAACTCGGCGGTCCACCACCTCACGGGAGTGTTTGGCGATGAACTGCTTGACGATGCGATCCTCCAGCGAGTGGAAACTGATGACCACCAGCCGACCACCTGGCCGCAGCAACTGCAACGCAGCCTCTAGCGCCTGTTGCAGCTCTTCAAGCTCGGCGTTGATGAAAATCCGAAAAGCCTGAAATGTGCGCGTTGCAGGGTCCTTGCCCGGCTCGCGGGTTTTGACCGCGCCAGCCACGACTTCGGCCAGTTCAGCGGTGGTTCGAAGAGGGCCCCGTTCCTGTCGGCGACAATCAATCGCCTTTGCAATCTGTTGAGCAAACCGTTCTTCGCCGTATTCACGAATCACCTCCGTCAGGGTGGGAATGTCTGCCGTCTCCAGCCACTCGGCCACGCTCTGACCCCGGGTGGGGTCCATGCGCATGTCCAGCGGGCCGTCGTGGCGAAAGGAAAAACCGCGTTGCGGGTCATCGATCTGTGGAGACGAGACACCCAAATCCATCAGCAAACCGTCTGCACACCCAGCCGGCAATTCGGAAAGATGCATAAAGCCTTCGTGTCGAATGGCCAGACGCGCATCACCCAGTGATTGCGCGACCGCAATGGCCTGCGGGTCTTTGTCGAACACCGTCAACCGCCCCTGTTCATCCAGGCGCGACAACAGCAAACGGGAATGACCACCCCTGCCGAAAGTGGCATCGATATAAGCACCATCGGGTTTCACAGCCAGGGCATCCACGGCCTCACTCAGGAGGACGGTCTGATGGGTCCAAACGTCTTGCATGAACGCCCGTCAGAAGGAAAAGTCTTTGAACACGTCGGGCATGGCAGCCTTCATGGCTTCTGCCTCTTTGGCGGCGTAGGTGGTGGCATCCCACAACTCGAAGTAAGCCCCCATGCCCAGCAAGACGGCATCTTTCTGGATACCTGCCGCCGCCCGCAGCTCGGGCGACACCAGCACACGCCCCGTGCCATCCATCTCCACATCCATGGCATTGCCCAGAAAAATGCGCTTCCACCACTGGGCATCCATGGGCAGGGCGGCGATGCGTGCGCGGAATTTTTCCCACTCGGGACGGGGGAACACCATCAGGCAGCCATGCGGGTGTTTGGTGAGCGTGAGCTGGCTGTCTGCGGTGGCGCTCAGGACGTCACGATGCCGGGTCGGCACAGACAACCGCCCCTTCGCATCGAGACTGAGAGAAGACGCACCCTGGAACACCGCTTTCAACCCCGTTCAGACACTTTTCACCACTTAATTGCACTTTTTCCCACTGTATCAGGAAAAGCCATGCATGCCGCAGGGTTGCGGAAAAAATTTTGAATCAAATCAATGACTTAGAGCGGATTTGAACGGTAAAATTAAGCAAAAAACCGTTCAAAATGAAGCACTTACAACAAGCACTGAAAGTGAATCATCAGAGCAGGGGCCGCGCCAATCCATCCCGTTTCGCGCAGCGAACCGTTGGCAGGGAAACCGGGGCAACCAGCGCCAGCTGTGCGTGGTCCGACCCGCAAAACGGGGGGTACAGCCGAAGCGACGGCAAATGGCGCGCTGCATGCGCGCCCAGCGAACATCAGAGGATGTAGCGAGACAGGTCTTCGTCCTGCGACAACTCGCCCAGGCGCTGATTGACGTAAGCCGCATCCACAGTCACTGTCTGGCCTGACAGGCTGGCCGCGTCGAAACTGACATCGTCCAGCAGACCCTCCATCACCGTGGACAGACGTCGTGCACCGATGTTTTCGGTGCGTTCATTCACATCGAAGGCCAGTTGCGCCAGACGGGTGATGCCGTCCAGCTGGAACTCGACCGTCACGCCCTCTGTGGCCAGCAGTGCCTGGTACTGCCGCACGAGGCTGGCATGCGTTTGCGTCAGGATGGCCTCGAAGTCGGCCACCGACAACGACTGCAACTCCACCCGGATCGGGAAGCGGCCTTGGAGTTCAGGGATGAGGTCACTGGGTTTGGACAGGTGAAAAGCACCACTGGCAATGAACAGGATGTGGTCGGTCTTCACCATGCCATGCTTGGTCGACACCGTGGTGCCTTCGACCAGAGGCAGCAGGTCGCGCTGCACCCCTTGACGGGACACCTCGGCACCCGAGCTGTCACTGCGCGACGTGACCTTGTCGATCTCGTCGATGAAAACAATGCCGTTCTGCTCGGCATTGCGCAAAGCCTGCTGCTTGACTTCGTCGTCGTTGACGAGCTTGGCCGCTTCCTCGTCAACAAGGAGTTTGAGCGCATCGCCAATCTTCAGCCGACGCGTCTTGCGTCGCCCCTGCCCCAGTTGGGAAAACATGCCCTTCAACTGCTCGGCCATGTCTTCCATGCCGGCCGGTCCCATGATTTCGAGTTGGGGGCGTGGCTCGGCCACATCCAGCTCAATCTCGCGCTCGTTCAACGTACCTTCGCGCAGCTTCTTGCGGAAAATCTGGCGGGCGGTGCTGTCGGGCTGGGACTCGGCGGAGGGTGATGCGCCAAAACCCATGTCCTGCCGGGGAGGTGGCACCAACACGTCCAGGATGCGCTCCTCGGCGGCATCCGCTGCCTTCGCACGCATGGCCGCCACAGCCGCTTCCCGGGCCTGCTTGATCGCCATGTCCACCAGGTCACGGATGATGGCATCAACGTCTTTGCCCACGTAACCCACCTCGGTGAACTTGGTGGCCTCCACCTTGATGAAGGGCGCGTCAGCCAGCCGCGCCAGACGGCGGGCAATTTCGGTTTTGCCCACGCCTGTGGGGCCGATCATCAGGATGTTCTTGGGGGTGATTTCATGCCGCAGCGGTTCATCGACTTGCTGCCTGCGCCACCTGTTGCGCAGTGCAATGGCCACCGCCCGCTTGGCGGCCGGCTGACCGATGATGTGCTTGTCAAGTTCGGAAACGATGTCCTGGGGGGTAAGGTGACGCATAAGAAAGGGACAGGGCTGTCGAGCTCAATTGCCGACAGATAACAATATAAAAAACCGCTTTGACGCTTTTATTTGATAGTTTCGATGCTATAAAACTTCAATAGTGTGATTCAAGTTGGTGTAAATACACAACTCACCTGCAATCGTCAGGCTTTGGCGCACCACCTGTTCGGCACTGAGTTCGGTGTGATCGATCAGTGCCTTGGCGGCCGCCTGCGCATACGCCCCGCCAGAGCCGATGGCAACGATGCCATGTTCCGGCTCCAGCACATCGCCATTGCCGGTGATGATGAGACTGGCCGTTTTGTCAGCCACGGCCAGCATGGCTTCGAGGCGACGCAGCACACGGTCCGTGCGCCAGTCGCGGGTCAGTTCGATGGCCGAGCGCACCAGATGCCCCTGGTGTTTCTCCAGCTTGGCCTCAAAGCGTTCAAACAACGTGAACGCATCGGCCGTGGCACCGGCGAAGCCCGCCAATACCTGGTTTTTGTACAGCTTGCGCACCTTGCGCGCCGTGCCTTTGACCACGATGTTACCGAGCGTGACCTGACCATCGCCACCGATGGCAACCTGGACCCCCTCGGGTGTCTGGCGCCTGACGCACACAATGGTTGTTCCGTGAAAAGATTCCATGAGCAAAAAAGGCCGTCATCCGGCCTGCTGAAGAAAAGATGGAGACGAGTGCCTGCCGCGCGACACGTTCGCGTGACCGGTTTCAATCCATGCGGGTGTCGACATCAGCATATTCAGTGATGCCGATGACATGGAAAAACGCTGCAATCAGCCTGTGCACGTCTGCAAAGCGAACGCGCCTGCCCGCCGCCTGGTGTGCCGATGCCCAGTTCAATATGGCACCTGCTGCCGCAAAATCAACCCTGACGAGGTAACGGCACGACACCACCCGCAACACCGATTCGCCCATCAGCTTGTCCAGCTCGGCCAGCTGCGCAGCAGGATCTCCTTGCAACTCACCCACCAACTCACCCTGCAAGGCATGGAAGCTGAAAGAAGACGTCGCCTGCAAGTCCACCGGACCACCAGACTTGCGCATCTCCAGCGACGCCGGACGGGTGCTGGTCACGAAATCAGGATCGGCGGGCGACACCTCGGCCAGACCAGCCATGCCTAGGTTGACCGCACCCGTTTCGCGGAAGCGGCAACGCGGTGGCTCCCAACCCGGTGGCGAAATTTCGTAGGTCACGCAGAAATCGAGCGCAGTGAGTTCGAAGTCATCTGGCAAATTCATGACACGCAGCAACGCCATGTGCATGTCCCAACACGACTTGTCCACAGACCGGTCGCCCGAAACGGTGAGCGCCTGCACGATGTTGAGCAGTCGCTTGGTGCCAGTGAAGCACAGTTCCACATCGCTCTGCGCCCAGGTGCTGAACAGTTTGTTCAACCGTGCCACGGCCATGGGCTGAATGGTCTCGAGTTCCGACCAGTCCAACTGCCACGGCTGTGGCGTGCGCTCCAGCACTTTGGTCAGCATGGTGATGGCATGGGCATCCAGATCGGCATCAGCCACCCACGCAGCCCTGCCCTTGCCGGCAGGCTCGGCAACACGGGATTTTTCCACCCGCTTGGCTGCCTCTTCCGGCATCGAAAACCACTGGGGCGCAGACTTGGAAAAACGGTTGGCAAAGTCAATGGCACGCCCTTCGAACGCCTCGACCTGCCCGGTCGCGCGGTACAGATCGAACAGCGCCATCCATTCGTCGGGCGTACCGCCATTGGTTTTGCGCGTCAGCACATCCAGCAAGCCCTGCTCAGTGGCCACTTCATCACCACTGGCAAACCGTATGGCAGCCTCTTCAATTTCCGGATCCATCGCCAGCTCATTGACATCCAGCGCATAGAACTTGGACGACGAGAAGGTCGAAGCGTCCTGGCTTTCATCAAAATCGAACGGCTTGGTCGGTCCGGCATCGGTAACGCGCGGGCGCTGGGGCGCACCAGACATCGGCCGCTGCCGTTCTGCCGTGCGTGCAACCCGATCCGCTTCAGTGGGCTCCAGTGGTGCCAGGTCGGATGGTTCGGTGCTGATCGTCGACATGCGAGTCGTCATCTGCAAAGTAGAACCCTGTTCGGTCACAGGCCCACCGGCCTGTCCTGGCTGCTTCGCATGCGGAACCGAGTCCTGACTCATCACCGTGGTGCGGTACGCGCGCACGCTGTCGATGGCATCCGGTGGGGGCTCGGTCATGGGTGACCCGTGTGTGTCGCCTCGCTGCTTGGTTTTCCACCACTGCATCGACATCTGGGCTTCGATTTCGTCGATCTTCTTCAGCGTACCCGCCCGGTCATCGGGCTTGGATGAATAGCTGCTCTGGAAGAACGATGGCCGCCCACGGGAACCGGCGTCTTTGACCTCGGATTTGTTGCGCAACTTGCGCAGCATGTCGAACTCGCGCTTGCGCACAAAATCGTTGCGCCGCTTGCGCTCGATCATCTCCTTGAGCGCTTGCTTGCTGTAATCAGGGTCTTGCTGCTCGGCGACGGTGTCCAGATCGGTCCAACTCGTCGCCGGGTGGCGCACAAACTTCACCACCTTGGAGAACAAGCCGGTCGGTGAAAGGTCTTTGGCCATGTTGTTTTGCAATGAGCGTCAGTCAGGAAGTATGCGCGTTTGCGCACACGGTGACCAGCATTGGCGCTCAGTCCCCGAACATTTTCTGCTTCAGTTCACGACGCTGTTGCGCCTCCAGCGACAAACTGGCTGTCGGCCGCGCAATGAGACGGCCCACACCGATCGGCTCGCCGGTTTCGTCACAGTAACCATAGTCGCCGGCGTCGATACGGGCGATGGACTGCTCGATTTTTTTCAGCAATTTGCGCTCGCGGTCGCGTGTCCGCAGCTCGAGGGCATGCTCTTCTTCAATCGTGGCGCGATCGGCAGGATCGGGCACCACCACGGTGTCCTCACGCAAGTGCTCGGTGGTTTCACCCGCGTTGGCCAGGATGCCGTCCTTCAGCGCCACGAGTTTGTGACGGAAAAATGCCATCTGGACATCGTTCATGTACTCGGCGTCGGGCATGGAGAGCACTTCTTGATCGGTCAACTGGTCAGCCGGTTTGTTTTTCCAGTTGTTGGCGAGCAGCGGGTCTTTGCGGGCCGGGGTATGCACGGGGAGAGTCATGACACGTTCAGGAATGTTCGAAAAAGTCGCTTTTGCAGCATCGGGAGAGTGGCTCGGCAACGGTTGGGGAACGGGTGCTGGCGCAGCGGCAGCCTTGCGGCCACCTCGGCGCGACACGGCGGGCACTGCACCGGGCGCCGGCACGGGTGCTGCAATGGGCGGCGCTGGCTGGGCGCTGCTGGATTGGGTTGGGCCCAGCTGCGGGGTCAGCGGCTTGCTGACTGGCTTGACAGCAACCTTGGCAGGCGACTTGACCACCGACTCGGCAACTACGGACGGTGCAGCGGCCGCCTTGGGCTCGACTGCGGGACCGGAAACCGCCCCCCGTTGCACTTTGGCAGCACTGGCAGGCTTGGCCGGCGGTTCAGCAGCGGTTTTCTTCGCCGCTTTCACGGCTTTTGCAGGCTTTTCAGGCGTCGATACAGGTGTGGTTTTGGGTGCGGGTGCAGGTGTCGCAGCAAGCGCAGTCGAGGTGGCAACACCTGGCCGGGCACCTTTGGCCTTTGCCAGTGGTGCGGGCGACTCGGTCACCTGAATGTCTGGTGCTGGCACGGCATTACCGCCTGACTTGACTGCTTTGGACGCCGTCGGAGCGACCACCTTGCCGGTTTTGCTTTTGACGGACAAGCCCTCGCTTTCAGCGCTGGCTTTGCCGCCTGTCTTGGACGGCTTTTCAGCGGTTTTTTTCACTGCCTGTCTCCTGGGGCTTTCTTCTGTACCGCTTGGGGGCGTGGATGCTGTTGGGGTCGCCCGGCCTGCCTGAGCTGGCTTTGACGACGCACGGTTTATAACCGCTTTGGTTGCACCGGACAGTGGCTTTTCTGCCACAGCCACGTCTGCATCCCCCTTGCCGGTTGCGTCAACGCCAGATGCCGAGCTGCCGGAACGGGAGGCAGCCTTGCCCGGGAGCAACCCGAAGCCCTGCAAAAGCGAGACGAACAACATGGAAAGTCCCAGATGGTCAGTGAATGAAGCGCCGCATTATGTCAGGCACTGGTCGAGGCCCTGCACCAGAATGTCGCGCGGCAGGTCGATGCCGATGAACACCATCTTGCTGACCCGTTCTTCATCGGCTGCCCACAATGGCCCCAGGTCGCTGCCCATGAGCTGGTGCACGCCCTGGAAAATGACTTTGCGGTCCGTGCCCTCCATGTTCAGCACGCCTTTGTAGCGCAGCATGCGCGGGCCATAGACGTTGACGATGGCACCCAGGAAATCTTCCAGCTTGGCCGGGCTGAAGGGCCGGGTGGCACGGTAGACGAAGCTCTTCACATCGTCATCGTGATGGTGGTGGTGCGCATGATCGTGCTGGTGAGAGGGGTGGTCACAGTGTTCGCCGTGCGCATGGTCATGATCATGGTGAACGTGCCCATGGCCGTGACCGTCCTCTTTCAGGAAATCAGGGTCGATGTCCAGCTTGGCATTCAGGTTGAAGCCCTTGAGGTCCAGCACCTTGGACAGGGGCACCTCGCCGAAATGGACTGACTGGATCGGCGCCCGGGGGTTCATGTGCTTCAGGCGGTGCGTCAGTGCATCCAGGTCTTCGGCACTGACCAGGTCGGCCTTGCTGATGAAAATTTGGTCGGCAAAGCCCACCTGGCGGCGCGCTTCCTGGCGGTCGTTCAACTGCTGCGCTGCGTGCTTGGCATCGACCAAAGTGACGATGGCGTCCAGCAAATAGCTTTCTGCCACTTCGTCATCCATGAAGAAGGTTTGCGCCACCGGGCCAGGGTCGGCCAGGCCGGTGGTTTCGATGATGACGCGATCGAAATCCAGCAGGCCTTTGCGCTTCTTGGCCGCCAGCATTTGCAGCGTCTGGCGCAAATCTTCACGGATGGTGCAGCACACGCAGCCGTTGCTCATCTGGATGATGGTTTCCTGCGTGTCGGACACGAGGATGTCGTTGTCGATGTTTTCCTCGCCGAATTCATTCTCGACCACGGCGATTTTCTGACCATGCGCTTCAGTCAGCACGCGTTTGAGCAACGTTGTTTTGCCGGAACCGAGAAAACCGGTCAGGATGGTCGCTGGAATGAGAGCCATACAGAAAACTCCAGCCACGTGCGTGGCGACAACACAGGAATGCGCCCAATTGGGGGCGGCGAAGTGTAGTTCAATCCGCTGGCCGCGCCATGACCACCAGGCCCTTCAGGTATTCACCTTCGGGAAACGGCAGCCCCACCGGATGGTCCGGCGCACCGCCCAGCCGATGAATGATGGATGCCTGCACGCCCGCCTCCAGCGCGGCCGAGGCCACGATTTTCTGGAACAGCTCGACTCCGATGCCGCCCGAACAGGAATAGGTGAACAGCATGCCCCCGGGGTTGAGCAACTTGAACCCCAGCCGGTTGATGTCCTTGTAGGCGCGGGCCGCACGCTCGGCGTGTGCCGCCGTGGGTGCCAGTTTGGGCGGATCGAGCACGATGGCATCGAACCGGCGACCCTCACGGTCAAACTGGCGCAGGCTGGCGTTCACATCGGCATCGAGCCAGGTGGCCTGACTGGCGTCAAAGCCGTTCAACGCCACATTGGCACGGCCCTTATCCAACGCGGGGCCAGACGAATCGATGCTGGTGACATGCCCATCGGCTGGGCGCATGCCCGCCGCCCGCATGCCCGCCAGCGCGGCCACCGTGAAACCGCCGGTGTAGCAAAAACAGTTCAGCACCTGACCCCAGCGGGCATGACGGGCCGCCTCGAAGAATGCCTGCCGGTTGTCGCGCTGGTCCAGATAAAAGCCGGTTTTGTGGCCCTCGGCCACGTCCAGGCCGAGCTGCCAGCTGTGCTCCTGCAACACCACGGCGGTGGCACCGCCCCCGCGCAGCCAGCCGGTGACACGGGGCAACCCTTCCAGGTCGCGCACGCTGGCGTCCGAGCGTTCGTACAGGCGGGTGAGGCCGGTCAGCTCCAGCAACGCATCGGCAATCTCCTGCTTCCAGCGTTCGGTCCCGCAACTCAGGAACTGCGCCACCAGCGTGTCACCGTAGCGGTCAACGACCAGCCCGGGCAAGCCATCGGACTCCCCATGCACCAGACGCACACCATTGCTTTGAATGTCAAAACAGGCCCTGGCGCTTATTGCTACATATAACCTTGCCCTGAAAAACGAAGCATCAATCCGCTGCGCCTCGTCGAAACTCCACACCCTGGCCCGAATCTTGGAGGTGGGTGACACGGCACCCCAAGCCAGAAAGCGCCCTTCGGCGCTTTCGACGCGGACGGTTTCACCCGGATCGCCCCCGCCTTTGGCAATCGCACCATCGAACACCCAGGGGTGATGGCGCAGCAGGGATTTTTCTTTGGCGGGTTTGAGTTTCAGGGTTTTCATGCGGTCAAGGGGACTGGGTGGAGCAGCCGCTTATTGTCGCGGCTGGCTGTCCTTCAGCGCCGGCAGAGCCAGCCCGTCCGTGAACGACCATCAGTCCTCTGGAAGCTGCGCTGATGACCTGTGGGCATGCCAACGCCCAACACCGAAACCTGCACATCCAAAATGTCATCACAGTATGGTTGCAAATTTGCTACCATAATGCCATGCTGGCCGTGATTGACACCAACGTATTCGTGGGCGCCTGCCTGGGTGTGGGCGCAGCCAGTTCGGTGGTGGCCGCATGCCTGCGTGGTCAATGCACACCGCTGATGAGCGCCGCCTTGTTTGCCGAATACGAAGATGTGCTCCAGCGAACCACGTTGTTTGACGGCTGCCGCCTGAGCGCGGCCGAGCGCGACGAACTGTTGGATATTTTCATGTCGCATTGCATCTGGACACGGGTGTACTACCTGTGGCGACCCAACCTGCCCGATGAAGGCGACAACCATCTGATCGAACTGGCCGTGGCAGGGGGAGCCCGCCATGTAGTCACCAAAAACCGGCGCGATTTACAGCGCATGGAACTGCGTTTTCCGGGGCTGCACATCGTGTTGCCAGAAGACTTTTTGAAGGAACTGCCATGACCGCACTGACCCTGCGCTTGCCTGACGAAAAGCACCGCCGCCTGAAAGCCTTGGCGCAAAGCCGGGGCACACCCATCAACCGGCTGTTGGAAGAAATGACCACCCTGATGTTGGCGGAATTTGACGCAGAAACCCGCTTCAACGTCCGTGCCTCCCGAGGTGCCAGTCGTGACGAGAAGGGGTTGGCTTTGCTGCAAAAAGCGCGAGGTGGTCCGGCCTGAAGGCCTGGGCCACCCCGTTGCGCCAGCCCAAGCTGCCGTATACGGGGGGCGGGTTACCTCACACCCGCTCGAAAATCCCCGCAGCGCCCTGCCCCATGCCCACGCACATGGTCACCATGCCGTAGCGCTTCTGGTGGCGGCGCAGCGCATGCACCACGGTGGCGGCGCGGATGGCGCCGGTCGCGCCCAGCGGGTGGCCCAGGGCAATGGCACCACCGTTGGGGTTGACCTTGGACGGATCCAGGCCCAGCGTGTTCATCACCGCCAGGCTCTGGGCGGCAAAGGCTTCGTTCAGCTCGTACCAGTCGATGTCGTTCTGCGTGATGCCGGCGTTCTTCAACGCCGCAGGAATGGCTTCCACGGGACCGATGCCCATCAGGTGCGGCGGCACACCGCGTGAGGCGTAGCTGACAAAGCGGGCCAGCGGGGTCAGGCCGAAGCGCTTGACAGCCGCTTCGCTGGCCAGGATGAGCGCACCGGCACCGTCGCTGGTTTGGCTGCTGTTGCCGGCCGTCACGCTGCCCAACCCGGTGGGGCTGAAGTCGGCGCGGCGTGGCGTGGCAAACGCGGGCTTGAGTTTGGCCAGGCCTTCCAGCGTGGTGTCAGGGCGGGCACCTTCATCCAGGCTGACGGTGCGGGTCGACGTGGTGACTTCGGCGGTATCGAGGTTCACGCTGCGATCGGTCACGTCCACCGGGCAAATTTCATCGGCGAACTCGCCTTTGGCCTGTGCGGCCAATGCACGCTGATGCGACTGCAGGGCAAACGCGTCCTGGTCGGCGCGGCTGACCTTCCACTGCTGCGCCACTTTTTCGGCGGTCAGGCCCATGCCGTAGGCAATGCCGTACTTCTCAACGTTCTGGGTGTCGGCAAAGATGCTGGGCGACAGGCTGGGGCTGTTGCCCATCATGGGCACCATGCTCATGCTCTCGGCACCGGCGGCGATCATCACATCGGCCTCGCCGACGCGGATGCGGTCGGCTGCCATCTGGATGGCGCTGAGGCCCGATGCGCAAAAGCGGTTGACGGTGATGCCGCCCACGCTGTTGGGCAGCCCGGCCAGCACCGCGCCGATGCGCGCCACGTTCAGGCCTTGCTGGCCCTCGGGAATGGCGCAGCCGCAGATCACGTCTTCAATCGTGGCGGGGTCCAGGCTGGGCACCTGCGCCAGCGCGGCGCGCAGGGCGTGCGCCAGCAGGTCGTCCGGACGGGTGTGTTTGAAGAAGCCCCGGTGCGATTTGCCGATGGGCGTGCGGGTGGCGGCGACGATGTAGGCGTCTTGAATCTGTTTGCTCATGTTCGTTCCTGGTTGCCTGGGGTTTCAGGGCTGACGTGGGCGGGCAGGTACCCAAGCCCACACGAATTCACATTCCACCGGCTCAATGCCGGCTGCGTCGGTCACGACGACCCTCACATTGACTTCACCCTTGTCGGTGTCTGCCAATGCCTGCCGCTGCAGGGTGCTGAGGGTGGCCACGGCTTTCATGTCACCGGTGGCACGCTTGCGGAAGTCCATGGTGAGGGATTTGGCCAGTGGCAGGCAGTCGTCGCGCACATTCATGCCCACCACCATGCCTGAGGCCGTTTCGGCCAGCAGGTTCATCGCGGACGCATGCACGCTGCCGATGTGGTTCTGCACCACACGGCGGTTGGACAGGTGCACCTCCACCCGATCGGGCTCCATCTGCACGAACCGGATGCCGGCCGTGCCGGTGAAGGGCACGGCGCGGTGCAGCACACGGTCGCGCAACCAGGCTTGCAGGAAACCGGGTGCCTTGTGCAGGCGGGCCAGGTTCCGTTGCAGGCGATTGGGCACAGCAGTGCGGACAACTTCTGACATAAAAATAGCCTTCAGCGCTTGATGGTATTGACTTGACAGCTACTCAGTTGCGCAGTGGCTTGCCGGTGTTCAGCATGCCCATGATGCGCTCTTGCGTCTTGGCGGTCTCCAGCAGGCTGCAGAAAGCTTGGCGCTCCAGCGTCAACAGGTATTCCTCGCTCACCAGGGTCCCGGTTTCCACGTCACCGCCGGTCAGCACATTGGCGATCAGGCCGGCAATGTGGAAATCGTGCTGGCTGATGAAGCCACCGTCGCGCATGTTGACCAGGCTGCCGAGGATGGTGGCCTTGCCCGAACGGCCCGCCACCGGGAACAGGCGCTTGTGCGGCGCGCGGTAGCCACCGGCAAACATGGCCTTGGCCTCGTTGATGGCCACATACAGCAGCTCGTCCTTGTGCGGCACGATCACGTCGCTGTCCAGCACATAGCCCAGTCCACGGCTTTCCAGCGCACTGGTGCCCACGCTGGCCATGGCAGCGGCCTTGAAGCCTTCTGTCAGGAACGGGATCAGGTCCTTGTTGGTGCTGGTGGCGGCGTGTTCTGCTGCGCGGCGGGCAATGTAGGTCAGGCCTCCGGCGCCGGGCACCAGGCCCACACCGACTTCCACCAGACCCACATAGCTTTCCATGTGCACCACGCGGCGGGCGCTGTGCACCGCCAGCTCGCAACCACCGCCCAGCGCCAGTCCGCGCATGGCCGCGACCACCGGCACAGCGGCGTAGCGGATCTTCAGCATCACCTGCTGCAGCGCATGTTCGGCTTCGTTGATGGCGGCGGCACCGCCCATCATGAAGCCAGGCAGCATGGCGGCCAGGTCGGCACCGGCGCTGAAGGGCTCGTCGCCCGACCAGATGACCATGCCCTGGTAGCTGGCCTCGGCCAGGTCCACGCCCTGTGCCAGGCCTTCCGCCACGTCGGGGCTGATGGCGTGCATCTTGGTCTTGATGCTGGCAATCACCACCTCGTCATCCAGCGTCCACAGGCGGATGGCGTCGTCTTCATGCAGGGTTTTGCCGGCGGTGCGGAAATCTGGGCCGGCTTCGCCCAGCAGCAGTTCAGGGAACAGCTGGCGGCTGTAGACCGGCAGTGTGCGGCGGCCTTCGAATTTGCCCGTGGTGGGGTTGAACGAACCTTCGGCGCTGTGCACGCCACCGGCGGCCGCAACGGGGCCTTCGAACACCCACTTGGGCAGCGGCGTGTTGCACAGGGCTTTGCCCGCGTCGATGTCTTCCTGCACCATGCGGGCCACATCCAGCCAGCCCGCTTCCTGCCACAGCTCGAACGGGCCCTGCTTCATGCCAAAGCCCCAGCGCATGGCCTGGTCCACGTCGCGGGCGGTGTGGGCAATGGTGCCCAGGTGCACGGCGGCATAGTGGAACGCGTTGCGCAGGATGGCCCACACGAACTGGCCTTGCGGGCCTTCGGCATTGCGCAGCAGCTTCAGGCGCTCGGCGGCAGGCTTCTTGAGCATGCGGCCATACACCTCGTCGCTCTTCTGGCCGGCGGGCACGTACTCGCCACTGGCCAGGTCGAAGCGCATCACGTCACGGCCGACCTTCTTGAAGAAACCGGCTTTGGTTTTCTGGCCCAGGTTGCCCATTTCCAGCAGCTTGGTCAGCACGTCAGGCGTGCCAAAGCTGCTGTAGAACGGGTCGGTGTCAGCAGACAGTGTGGTCTGCAGCGTCTTGATGACGTGCGCCATGGTGTCCAGGCCCACCACGTCGGCGGTGCGGAAGGTGCCGCTGCTGGCGCGGCCCAGCTTTTTGCCGGTGAGGTCGTCGACCACGTCGAACGTCAGACCGTAACGCTCCACCTCTTTCATCGTGGACAGCATGCCCGCAATGCCCACACGGTTGGCCACAAAGTTGGGGGTGTCTTTCGCACGCACCACGCCTTTGCCCAGGCCGGTGGTGACGAACGCTTCCAGTTGGTCGATCACCGCTGCATCGGTGGTGGGCGTGGCAATCAGCTCCACCAGCGGCATGTAGCGGGGCGGGTTGAAGAAATGAATGCCGCAGAAACGGGCCTTCAGTGCCTCGGGCAGCGGCTCGCTCATCGCAGTGATGGACAGGCCGGAGGTGTTGGACGCCACGATGGCCTGAGGCGCCACGAACGGGGCAATCTTTTTGTACAGATCCAGTTTCCAGTCCATGCGCTCGGCAATGGCCTCGATGATGAGGTCGCAGCCGCGCAGCAGGTCCAGGTGCTCTTCGTAATTGGCCGCCTGGATCAGGCTGGCGTCGGCCTTTTCGCCCAGCGGCGAGGGCTTGAGCTTTTTCAGGTTGTCGATGGCACGGGTGACTATGCCGTTCTTGGATGCCGACTTCGTGTCAGCCAGGTCGAACAGCACCACCGGCACCTTGACGTTGACGAGGTGGGCGGCAATCTGTGCGCCCATCACGCCTGCGCCGAGCACGGCGACTTTTTTCACGTTGAATCGGGACATGGTGTCTCTTGGTTGATTGGTTGTGTTACAGAGGGCGGGAAGGTGAGCGTTCAGGGTTGCGACGCCACCCGCACCCAGGTTTGGGTGCGGCCCAGGAAGGCGATGGAGCCGCGCACCTCCAGCTTCTTGCCACCTTCGATGGGCGTCATCCGCAAGGCGTAGGTTTTGCCGTTTTCGGGGTCGAGGATCTTGCCGTCCTCCCACACATCCTTGCCATCGGCTCTCTTGGCCTGGCGGATGATCTCCAACCCCACGATGGGCTTGTCTTTGCGATCGTCGCTGCATTCGGTGCAGCGGGCAGCCTGGTCGGCGTTCTTGCGCAACAGCTTGTCGATGCGACCGCTCAGCACGCCGCCCTGCTCGGCAATGACGATTTCGCTCTTGATTTCGCCCGTTTTGTCATCCAGCGAATGCCAGCGGCCCACTGGGGTCATCTGCGCTTGGGCAGCACCCACACACACCAAAAGAACAGTAGCAATGTTTGCTTTTAAATAAAGCGATGGAGCCATTTTATTCATTGATTTATGCCTTTCAGCGTGCGGTGAACGTGCCAAGCCGAATCAGGCCAGGGCCAGATCGGTTTCCATCAGCGTTTTGCTGCCGGCACGTGCGGTGAGCATCAGCGTGGCACTTTCGGGGTACAGCTTGGCGAAGTAGAAACGTGCGGTCTGCAGCTTGGCCTGGTAGAACGGGTCGGTGTTGCCGGCGGCGATGGCCTTGAGCGACACCGACGCCATGCGGGCGAAGAAGTAACCGAACACCATGTGGCCCACCACGCGCAGGTAATCCACGGCGGCTGCGCCCACTTCGTCGGGGTTCTGCAGACCTTTGAAGCCGATTTCCGTCGTGAACTTGGTGACCTTGTCACCCATCATCGCCAGGGGGTTGATGAACTCGGCCATCTTCTCGTTCACGCCTTCTTCTTCCACCAGCGCGGCCACCAGCTTGCCGAATTTTTTCAGCGTGGCGCCGTTGTTGCCCAACACCTTGCGGCCCAGCAGGTCCAGGCTCTGGATGGTGTTGGTGCCTTCGTAGATCATGTTGATGCGCGCATCGCGCACGAACTGCTCCATGCCCCACTCTTTGATGAAGCCGTGGCCGCCGAACACCTGCTGGCACATCATGGTGGCTTGCCAGCCGTTGTCGGTCAGGAAGGCTTTGACGATGGGGGTGAGCAGCGACAGCATCTCGTCGCTGTCCTTGCGCACTTTTTCGTCTGGGTGGTGGTGCACTTTTTCCAGCAGCACCGAGCAGAACAGCGACAGCGCGCGGCCACCTTCGGCATAGGCCTTGGCGGTCAGCAGCATCTTGCGCACGTCGGGGTGAACGATGATGGGGTCGGCCGGCTTGTCCTTGGCCTTTGCGCCGCTCAAGCTACGCATCTGGATGCGGTCCTTCGCATACGCCAGTGCGTTCTGGTAGGCCACTTCGGTCAGGCCCAGGCTCTGGTTGCCCACGCCCAGACGGGCGGCGTTCATCATCACGAACATGCCCTGCATGCCCTTGTTGGGCTGGCCGACCATGGTGCCCACTGCGCCTTCCAGCACAATTTGAGCGGTGGCGTTGCCGTGAATGCCCATTTTGTGCTCCAGACCGGCGCAGTACACGGTGTTGCGTGCGCCCAGCGAGCCGTCGGCGTTGACCAGGAACTTGGGCACGATGAACAGGCTCACCCCCTTGATGCCGGGAGGCGCGTCGGGCAGACGGGCCAGCACCAGGTGAATGATGTTATCGGCCATGTCGTGTTCACCCGCGCTGATGAAGATCTTGGCGCCAGTGATCTTGTAGGTGCCGTCGGCCTGTGGCTCGGCCTTGGTGCGCATCAGGCCCAGGTCGGTGCCGCAGTGGGGTTCGGTCAGGCACATGGTGCCGGTCCACTCGCCGCTGGTCATCTTGTGCAGGTAGGTGGCCTTCTGCTCGGGCGTGCCGTGCTCGTGCAACGATGCGTAGGCACCGTGGGTCAGGCCGGGGTACATGGTCCACGCCTGGTTGGCGCTGTTCATCATCTCGTACAGGCACTGGTTGACGGCAAACGGCAGGCCCTGGCCGCCGAACTCGGGGTCGCAGCTCAGTGCCGCCCAGCCACCTTCCACGTAGGTTTTGTAGGCTTCCTTGAAGCCTGTGGGGGTGGTGACTTCGCGCGTCTCGCGGTTGTACTTGCAGCCCTCGGAGTCGCCGCTGATGTTGAGCGGGAAGATCACCTGCGAGGCAAACTTGCCCGCCTCTTCCAGCACAGCGTTGATGGTGTCAACGTCGGTGTCCGCGTGCTGCGGAATGGCCTTGAAGTCGTCCGTGACCTTGAGCATCTCGTGCATCACGAACTGCATGTCGCGCAGTGGGGGGTTGTAAACGGGCATGTAGATCTCCTGTTGACGAAAAAACTGACAAAACAGCCGGCCCTGCAGGCCTGGCCTGGAAACTGAATCAGCCGCGCCGCAGTAACGGCGTCGACACACCGGCCAGCGCCTCGGCGGGTGCCGGCGGGGTCGATGCGGTCTGGTATTCGGACACGATGCGCTCGAAGCCCGCCAACGCCCGGTCGACCGAGCCCGGCGTTTTCAGGAAGCGCGCTTCGTAATGCAAGGCCAGGATGAGGCCGTGGATTTCAAAGGTCATCTGCTGCTCGTCGGCATCGGCACGCAGGTGGCCTTCTTTTTTGGCAAGCACCACGGCTCGGTTCATGGCAGACAGCCAGGTTTTGACCGAACTGGCCAGCGCGTCGCGCACCGGGCCAGGCCGGTCATCGAACTCGACCGCACCGCTGATGTAAATGCAGCCGGCCTCGATCTCGATGCTGGTGCGCTTCATCCAGTTGGCAAACAAGGCACGCAGACGCGGCAGGCCGCGTGGGCCGGCCACGGCGGGGAAAAAAACCTCTTCTTCGAAGCGCTGGTGGTACTCGCGCACCACAGAAATCTGCAGTTCTTCCCGTGAGCCGAAATGCGCGAACACGCCGGACTTGCTCATCTGCATCACTTCAGCCACGGCACCGATGCTCAGGCCCTCCAGGCCCACATGCGTGGCCAGGCCCAAAGCCGCTTCCACGATGGCAGAACGTGTCTGCTGCCCCTTGGCCTGCCCCCTTGCCCTTGCACGGGAGGAGGTGCGCGCCGAACCCGCAGCAGACGAGTTGGGCTTGTCAGAGGACGACGGGTCTGGCGAATGGAGCATGGCTGCGTGAAGCGGAACAAAATAAAACGAACGATCGTGCTATTTTGCAGGGATTCACACAGCGTGTGTGGGTGCCCAAGGGTTTTTTCTAGGCAGTCCCACCTAAAAACTGACTTGTTGCTGACATTTTTAAGGGTAAATACTGAGATGCAACCGCGCCACACCAGCCCGGCAGCACGGTTCTACCCACCGGGAGCAGCGCCCCGTACCAGCGACCAGCCTGACGATCAGCCGCGTTTGAACAGCACACTCACTCGCAAGCCCTGACCACCGGATGCTGGCTCGAGTTGCAGTTGGGTGGCATGGGCGCGCGCGATTTCATCTGCAATGGCCAGCCCCAAGCCGTTGCCCTCTGCCTGGGTACCGGGCACACGGTAGAAACGCTGCAACACACGGGCGCGCTCTGCCGGCTCGATGCCGGGGCCGTTGTCTTCCACCGCCAGAAAAGGCTGCCCATCCTTCACCCCACAACGCACCGTCACACTGCTGTGCGCGGGGGTGTAGCGCAGGGCGTTGTCCACGAGGTTGATCAGCAACTCGCGCAGCAACCACTCATGCCCATCGGTTTGCGCGGGCTGTGCATCCAGCCCCAGGTCAATGTGACGCGCCAGTGCCTCATCCAGGTGCTGTGCCAGCACCGCCTCGCACAGGGCCCGCAAGTCCACACGCTGCATGGCCTGCGATGCCGCTGTGGTCGCGTCTGCGCGCGACAGTGCCAACAGCTGGTTGGCCAACTGCGACGTGCGCCGACAGGCATGCCGCAAACGCATGACCTGTTCGACAGGCAAGCGCATGGCGCCACCTTTTTCAATGTGCCGGGCGGCCTGTCCCCAGGCCTCGACCTGCGCCTGCAGGCCAGCGATGGGCGTGCGCAACTGGTGGGCCGCATCGGCCACAAACCGGCGCTGCGCCTCAGCCTGGGCGTTGACCATGGCAAACAGCCGGTTGAGGGATTGCACCAGCGGCTGCACTTCGGTAGGCGTGGCCTGCACAGCCAGTGGGCTGAGGTCGCGAGGTGAACGTTGTTCGACCGCCGTTTTCAGTTCCATCAGGGGGCGCAGCGCCCGGCGCACGGCCCACCGCACCCACACCGCTGCCACAGCCATGAGCACCAGGTTGGGCAACAGCACACTGCTGAGCACCGTACCTGCCCACTGTTGCCGCGCGTCAGAGCCATCGGCCAACTGCACGATCAATTCCCCCGCAGCCGTGTACACGCGCTGGGCAATGACACGGTAGGTCACCCCACCCTGCGTGAGGCTGATGAATTCGGGCTCGCGCGTCACGGGCATCATGGGGGGCAGCCAGGCATCGCCCAGCAATTGCTGACCGTCGATGCTGGAAATGCTGTAACCCGTTGCTCCCGCCGTTTGGGTGAGAAATTCAACCACCGGAGGCGCCAGCAGCAACACGGGGCGCGGCAGCGCCAGCGCCTGCTCGGCGGCGCGATTGGCACGGTCAGCGGCCGTTTCGCCTCCGGCTGCCGCACTGCGGCCACGCCGCCCCGCCGGCGTGGCATCAGGCGCGTCGCTGGCAGCGGCCACCACCGAATCCCCCAGCATGGGGGCCAGCTTCGCCAACAGCAAGTCCTGCTGCAACGCCGCGCTGCCGGCCGACTGGTAATGCAGCCAGGTACCAACCAGCACCAGCATGCCGAACGGAAACAGCAACAGCAGCAGCAAGCGGCGCTGCAAGCCGCCCATCAGCGGCGTGGCCGCCGTGTCTGCAGGGTCGTCAGCCGCCGTCATGCGCGGGCGACCCCGCCGTTGCGGGCAATTCCAACCGGTAGCCAAACCCGCGAATGGCACGCAGCACAATGCCCGCAGGCTCCAGCTTGCCGCGCAGGCGTGAGATGTACACCTCGATGGCGTTGGGCGTGATTTCCTTATCCCACCCGGTCAGTGCCTGCAGCAGCTTGTCTTTGGCAGCAGGTTTGGGTGCCTGCATCAACAGGTACTCCAGCACGGTCCATTCCCGGGGCCCCAGCTCCAGCGGTGCGCCCGCCAAACGTGCCTGCCGGTGGGCCGTGTCCATTTCCAGCGCACCAAAGCTCAACACTGCAGATGTGGCCGCCTGGGATCGGCGCAACAGCGCACGCAGCCGGGCCAGCAACTCGGGCAGCTCGAAGGGCTTGAGCATGTAGTCGTCCGCACCCAGGTCCAGCCCTTGGACGCGGTCCTGCAAAGCATCGCGTGCAGTGAGGATGAGCACCGGGAAGGCATGCCCCGCAGACCGCAGCGCAGCGGTCAGCGCCAACCCGTCCATCTTGGGCAAACCGATATCGACAACAGCCACGTCGAACGCGGCGGCCTGGGCAGCCTCCAGCGCCCGTTCGGCGCTGCCCACCCAGTCAACGGCGTAACCCGCATCACACAAGCCCAGCTTGATGCCGCTGGCCACCATCACGTCATCTTCAACCAGCAGCAGTCTCATTTTGCAAGCTTTATCATCACTCAGCGCTTTTCTGCATTGGCTTGACAGCTACCAAAAAATTAACCTTTGATCATCGTGCCGAAGGGCTGGTCACCCAACACCTCGAGCAACAGTGCGTGCGGCACGCGCCCGTCGATGATGTGCACCGCGTTCACCCCGGCCTTGGCTGCGTCGAGCGCACCGGCGATTTTGGGAATCATGCCCCCGGAAATGGTGCCATCGGCACACAGCTCATCGATCCGCTGCGGTGTCAGCTCGGTCAGCAGTTGGCCTGCCTTGTCGAGCACACCGGGGATGTTGGTCAGCATCAGCAGCTTTTCAGCCTGCAAGGTGGTGGCCAGGCGGGCAGCCACCACATCGGCGTTGATGTTGTAGCTCTCGTTCTGGGTACCGAAGCCGATGGGGCTGACGACGGGGATGAAGGCATCGTCCTGTAGCGCCTTGACCACACTCGGATCGATGCTGACGATGTCGCCCACTTGGCCCACATCGTGCTCCACGTCGGGGTTCTGGTTGTCGGTCATGCGCAGCTTCTGCGCACGGATCATGGCGCCGTCGCGCCCGGTCAGGCCCACGGCCTTGCCACCTGCGGCGTTGATGAGGCCCACAATGTCCTGCTGCACCTCTCCGGCCAACACCCACTCGACCACCTCCATGGTCTCGGCATCGGTCACCCGCATGCCCTGGATGAACTGACCCTTTTTGCCCAGGCGTTGCAACAGCGTTTCAATCTGCGGCCCGCCCCCATGCACCACCACCGGGTTCATGCCCACCAGTTTGAGCAGGACCACATCTTCGGCAAAGTCCTGCTGCAATGCAGGGTCGGTCATCGCGTTGCCGCCGTATTTGATGACCAGTGTTTTGCCGTGGTACTTGCGGATGTACGGCAGCGCCTGCGCCAGGATTTCGGCTTTTTCGCGCGGGGCGATGTGGGAAATGTCGGTATCGTGGATCATGGTGCACTCAATGCGGGTTGGGATTGGACCGGATTGTGCCGCACCACCGCCGCGCGAGCCCGGCTATGCACCCCTGAAAGCGCTCAATGCCGCCCGCGGCGAATCCAGCGTGGTACCTTGAACCGAACAATCATCAGGTAAGTGGGAACGTACGTGCACACGAACAGCAGGCAGAAACCCATCAGCACCGGCGTGTTGCGCCAGAACAGCACGGCGGGAATCACGGTCAGCAACGTGAAGCCCCACAGGTAAGGCGACGTGCGGTTGTTGCGCATCAGCATGCGGCGTGCCTCGTCATCGTGAAACACCTCACGCACGATACGGCGGTAAATGAGCTGGTGGAAATGCAAGGCATCCGCCACACCGGGCGACACGCCTCGCGCCAGCTTCCGGTAAATGGAAAAGACCGTTTCCCACACCGGGTAGATCAACAGCAGCATCGGGAACCAGGGCGACACATCGTCGTGCCGCTGAACCAGGGTGATGCTGGCAATGGCAATCACCCCGCCCCACAGGTAGGCGCCGCCGTCGCCAGCGAAGATGAGGCCGCGGGGGTAGTTCAAAACCAGGAAACCCGCCGTGGCTCCAACGAGGCACATCAACATGGCCGCCAATTGCCGATCGCCCACCTGCAGCGCCACGTGCGCGAGCGCCAGACAAACCAACACAGCTACAAAACCTGCGAGGCCGTTATAACCGTCGATAAGGTTAAACGCATGAGGCAAACCGGCAACGGCCAGAACAGCCAGCAATGCACCCGCTGCCGACATCCATAACCACCACTCGTCCAGCCCCGGCACACCCAACCGAGTGACACTCAAATCCAGCAAATAAGCGGCCAAAGTTGCGCCAAGCACACTCAAAAACAACCTGTAACGTGCACTCAAACGGTGAGTCATGTCCTCTGCCAAACCGCCAGCGACCAGAGGCAACAATGCCAAAGACCACGCAAGGACTGTTCGTATGCCGAAACCATCGGCACCAGCAAGTTCCAGACCATCCCGAAATGCCGACAGTATCCACGCTGACACCGTACCACAGGCCAACGCCACCCCCCCAATCCGGGGAACTGCACCTGCATGAAACCGTTGCGGCATATCAACACCATAGCGGCCAGCATGGGCTCGACCCGCACGGATAATCGCCACGCAAACAATGAGCGACACAATAAAAGAAAGCACGGTTAACAGCACCATATTTCAAACCTGAAAGCTGTTGTGATGCCAAATGAGTACACGTGAGTTGCCCCAAAAAGACATTGTCAAATGAATGAGCGTACACAGAACCGATTCGACATCCTTCGCCTTTTTGCTGCACTTTGCGTTCTGGTGAGCCACGCCTATCCGGTCTCAGGCCAGTCCGCACCCGACCCCTTTGCTCGATGGGTCGGATTGGACACCCTTGGAGGCGTGGGCGTGATCATTTTTTTTGTATTGAGTGGTTACTTGGTGACCCTCTCCTGGGAGAGGGCCGACGGATTCTGGGACTTTGCCTGGCGGAGGGCCCTCAGGATTTACCCTGCGCTTATCGTCTTGTGTGCACTGACTGTATTGTTACTCGGACCTGCAGTGACAGAGGTTTCAGTTGCTCAGTACTGGCAATCAGGTACCACGTGGCGATACTTGGAAACCGCGACAGGTATCAGAATTCAATATGCATTGCCCGGCGTGTTCCAGAACAACCCTTTGCCGAATGCGCTGAACGGATCGCTGTGGTCGCTTCCCTACGAAATCAAGTGCTACACAGCACTGGTGTTGCTGAGCGTCTTCAAAGGCAGCCTCAAACTGAGAATTGGAGTGACGACCGCCTGCCTGTTTGCATTATTACTACAGCACCCCGGGCACCCGCCAGGCAATCCATTTACTGAATGGATGGGGTTTGATTATTATCAATTAAAGCTTGGCTTGCCATTTGCAATAGGTGCATTTTTCGCAGCCGGCGCGAAGACATTAAAACCGAAATTTCTGCAAATATTTCTGATTTTTGCCTTAATGTATTTTATGCCAGATGGAACACCATTCAGAACTTTTCTGTTCCTTACGGGCACTAGCATACTTGCACTCAAATTAGCACTAGATGGCTCCTGGATTCCGTCAATACCGGCACATTTCGGGGACTGGTCTTACGGCGTATATCTGTACGGCTTCCCCGTCCAGCAGCTTTTGGCTTACAGCGAATGGCAGCAACACAGTTTTCCGCTGTATCTTGCGGGCAGCATTTTTTTTACTCTTCTGCTCGCCGCAGCATCGTGGTTTGCCGTTGAAAAACCTGCATTGCACTTTAAAAACCACTGGTCTTCGAGACGCCAACAACCCCTATAAATTATGCACTTAAGTTCTCTACAGTTCATGCAGTCATTTCATGACAAATACCTTGCCAGCAGACGAAAAGAGTCATTAAATATCTATGACATTGGCAGCACGGACATTTGCGGGTGCTATAAGCCCATATTCGACAACCCCTCATGGCGTTATACCGGCGTTGATCTCTCAGAGGGGCCCAATGTTGACATTGTTCTGAGCAAGCCGTACGACTGGACGGAAATAAAGTCTAACAGCGTCGATGTGCTCGTCTCCGGCCAAGTACTTGAGCACGTTGAGTTTTTCTGGATCACGATACTCGAAGTGTCTCGCGTGCTCAAGCCCGGCGGTACAGCTTGCATCATTGCACCTTCCGGCGGATACGAGCACCGCTATCCCGTCGATTGTTGGCGCTTTTACCCCGACGGCATGAGGGCCCTGGCGCGGTTCGGCCGCCTGGCCTGCTTGGATGCATTCACTCACTGGGGTGTCATCGGGGACCCTGGCAGTGATCCATGGCATGACAGCGTGCTTGTTGTTCAAAAGCCAGTGCGGGCGATCCACAAGCAGCTGGGTGTATCAGTCATGCAGGCCATTCAAAAGCAGGTCATTGGCTGGCGCCTGTTGGACACGACCGAAAACCGCACCTGATTTTTCACCTCAGCACGCCATGGATCCTGCCACACACACATACAACCGCAGCCTGCGGACCGACAACCGCTCCAGCCTGTCGGTTGTGGCGAGTTACGTACCGGCACACTCAAAAGTGCTTGACATTGGCACCGGATCTGGAGCATTGGGCCAACACCTTTGCGAACATAAGTCCTGCACAGTTGATGGCATTACTTACAACCCTCAAGAGGCAGAAATCGCCAGAGCATATTACCGAAAGGTAGAAGTACTCGACATAGAAGGCTCCAATTGGCCCGATTATTTTTCTGGTAATGTGTATGACTGCATCGTATGTGCAGATGTGCTTGAGCACCTCAAAGACCCTGCGGCCGTCATTAGAAGGTGCGCCGATCTTTTGTCCGACGATGGAATACTGATTATCTCCATACCGAATATCAGTTACGCTTACTTTATTGCTGAACTCATCAAAGGTGAGTTCGAATATGGTCCGGAAGGCCTGTTGGACCGTTCACATCTGAGATTTTTCACCCGTCGCTCGTTTGAGCGATTAATTGCCTCTGAACAGTGGTTTGTAAGTGCCTGTGAACCCATATGGCAACCTTGGTTTGAGACTGAGTTCCGTCTGAGATTTGACGACCTGCCACCAAATGTTGGGGAATATCTTCTTGCCCAGCCTGACGCCGGGGCATATCAATGGGTATTTGTTGCAAGAAAAGCGCCCACACTGCACTTAAAACCGATTATTTCAGTACCGGCACGTCATTTTTCACCTGCTAATTTTCTCGCACAGATTTACATTACCACCGACGAAGGTCTGCAAACTCACTGCCCCATCAATACTCTTGGAAACATTGGCGAATTGCATCAGGCCCTCACATTCCCTATTCCTGCTGAATTGAATCCCGTACTTGGGATTCGACTCGATGTTGCCGATCGCACCGGGTTCATGCGCATTCACTCGGTCGAAGGCATCGACAACAGTGGTCAGCAGGTGTTCAACCTCAGCGCAACGGTATTGAGACAAGCCTTCGCGACCGCGCAACATCACCTTGCTGATATCACCCCGGACGACACCATGGATTGTCTTTGGCTCAGACTGACCGGTGATGATCCTCACTTCCACCTGCCGCTACCAATCGAAACGATCAATAGGTGGTCGGGTAACGGCCGATCCATTCGCGTGTGGTGCAGTTGGCCTTGGTCTGCCGACTACCAGGCGGCATGTCAGGGAGTTGCCGCTCAACACAGCAAGCCCGTGCCACCGGCTAACACTGCACCCGGATTACATTGGAGCAAGCGTTATCTCAACACAGCCAGAGACCTTTTGACAAGCCGAGCGGGCCCACCTGTACACGTAGAGTCCGTTACTGAAATTGTGATTCCGGTCTTCAACAGCTTGCATTTGACGCGGCGCTGCCTTGAATCGGTGATTACGAGCCGCAACGAACAACCTTTGCACATAACCGTCATCAATGACGCTTCCACACAAGCGGAAGTTCGCCCTTGGCTTGCGTTTTTTGCCAGCCAGCATCCACAGGTAACCGTGGTTGAAAACGCGGTCAACCTTGGTTTTGTAAGAACGGTCAATTTGGGTATGCGCATGGCAGGGTGCCGAGATGCCGTGCTGCTCAACAGTGATACCCAGGTGACGCATCATTGGCTTGACCGGCTCCGCGTCATCGCTTATTCCAGCGGCAAAACGGCATCGGTAACGCCCTTCTCCAACAACGCAACCATCTGCAGCTTTCCAGACTTTTGCGCTGACAACCCGTTTCCCAGCACATGCACACTGGAACGCATCAACCAAACGGCAGGACGATTGTTCTCCGGACAATTTGTTCCCATTCCAACTGCCGTAGGCTTTTGCATGTATATCAAACGTGCTGCTTGGGCTCAGGTGGGTGAGTTCGACGCAGCGACTTTCGGCTTGGGCTACGGTGAAGAAAACGACTGGTGTATGCGAGCTGCATCAGCTGGCTGGAGACATCAGCACGCACTGGACGTTTATGTAGCCCACCAGGGGGGGGCAAGCTTCAGTGAAAAACGTCAGGCGCTTCAGGCATCAGCGCTGGAGAACCTGCTGAAACTGCATCCGGACTACAACGACAAGGTTCAGGTCTATGTCAAAACAGACCCCGGTCGCGCATACAGAGAAGCCTTGGCATTGGCGCTTAACGTCGAGCTCGCCAGCGGAACATCAGAGCCCTGAGAGCAAACAGCCTGCGCAGCATCGGCCTACTCGTCAGCCAGGTTTTCACCTCGTCTTTACCAATATGCACCACGGCGTTCTGTTGGGCGTAGGTTTGGGCGAGTTCCCGGACATAGACCGGGTTTGCTGTAAAACTCATGGCACGCTGGCGGTCTACAGCGGCCTCATAGGCCTCATCAAGTTTTTGCTGACGCTCGATAGAAACCTCTACTTCAGATGGCACACGGTATTTGGACGTTACTTTTCTAACCTGCACAAACGACTCATCGATCGTGTAACGAGTCCACAGGTTCCAGTCCTCCAACTGATCCATGTCTTCAGCAAAGCCGCCATGCTTGTCGAACAGACGCCGATGAAACACGAGAGCCTGAATGGGGATGAAGTTGTGATGCCACATCGAAACGCGAGAGAATGCTTCATCAGGTGCCGTTTCCATCAACAACTCCCGATACACAGCGCTGTCCCTGTCCACTATTTCAGTATGTGTTCTCCATGAGAGCCCGTACGCCCCGGCGACACACTCGGCCTGTGCAGCCACGACCAGCACTTCAATGTGATCTGCAAACAGCACATCGTCATCGTCCAAGAAACACATCCATTCACCTTTTGCCAATGACAGCGCAAGGTTGCCTGCGACCGATCGTCCACGCCCAGGGTAAACCCGGTGGTAACGCACAGGAATGACGTCCTCAAACTCTTTGCACACGGCCTCGCCTTCATGGCTGCCGTCTTCCACCACGACCGCTTCTATAGGCCGCCAGGTCTGATTGGCCACCGTTCGCAAAGCCTGCCTCAAAAAGGCACCACGCTTGTGTGTGCGTATGAGCACTGAGACCAGGGGTTTTTCAGAAATTTGCTCACGCCGACTTTTGAAAACATGAAATGCGCCTTCACGGCGCAGTTCAAACCCCCAACCGTCAAAGCGTGGTTCGAATCCGATTGCAGCTTGGTGCGAGTTCCAGAAGTAGCGATAGTTTCTGAGAAACTTGGCAATTGCCTTCGCGATACCAGCCCGACGGCCGGGGAAAGGCTGCGGAATCACCATCTCGCCCAGGGCCATCATCAAACCACTGGCTATTCTTCTATGCCCTGAATACCTCGCTCGCAGGGCCAGATTTGCATAAATCCCTTCCAGCGCCTGGATCGGCTTGACCTCATCCGCCTTGCTGTAGGTGCGATGCACCACGGCTGCCCGTGCTAGATACCGCAACCGCCAGCCTGCACAGCGCAAACGCCATGAAAGCTCCACATCTTCGCCGTACATGAATATACGGGGCTCGAAGCCCCCCACGTTCCTCAGTGCTTCTGTTTTCAGCAGCACAGCGGCACCACTGACCCAGTCTACGTCCAGTGTGACGGGGTCGTATGCCTTGGGATGCTCGTATGGGATCTGCCGCATTTCCCATGCAGCAACGTTGCTCGCGTCGCCACTGGCGGTGGACCACAATTCGCACAGCGATCCCGGTTCAGGGATGGCATCCTGATTCATCAAAAGTACATAGCCGCTCTCAGTGGAGGTGAGCATGGCATTGATGCCGGGGCCAAATCCCATGTTCACATGGGTTCCTTCCACCGTCAGCGGCAGGCCCCTGTCCCACATTTGTCGGTAAACATCGGCTACATATGGGTTGTTGTCAGGCCCCGTATCGTTGTGCCACACGCGAACACGGGCAGGTACACCAGCCATCACCTCGTCATGCACTGCACGCAGCGACTCATGCAGGTCTTTGACATCAGGCTTGTAGACCACATAAAGGACTTCAATATGCACAACCATTCCCTTGTTCCTTATCGAGTCAGTCTTTGCAAGATGCGACGGGAGACCCCGCTGGGCAACCAGCTCAGCAGTTTTTCTATCCTCTGAGTCATGCGCACGCTGGCCGCCTGTACTCGAGTCAGTTCCTCCTGCGTTTGGATCAGCTCTTCCTTTTCCGCCGAGAAGCGTTGTTCTGCCAACACACCTGCCTGCTGCAGGGTGCGCACCTGCTGATTCAAGTTTTCTATGTCCTGTTCAAGGTGGGCAAGCCAATGCATGCGCTCGTCTTGGGTCTGCGAAAGTTGGCGCAGTTCTGACAAAGCTGCATCACGCTCTCTGGTCAACTGGGCAAGCTGACCACTCAGATTGACCAACTCTCGCCTGAAAAAAGCACTGTCCAAATGATGAACTGCCGCGGCCTGCAAGGTTTGCAACTGCGGTTGCGGGGTGCGCTCAGGCGGTGAATGTCGTATGTAAATATGTTCCAAGGCGGTCACCATCTCTTCAACCGAGGGAATGGATGCGATTGCTCGCTTCACACCGTAATCATTTGTCACATCCTTGACCATGGCCTGCAGCCGCACCGCAAGATGCTCAGGGCGACTGGCAGCGTCATACACCTCACCACCAGCATGTTTATTCACCCGCTCGCCCAACGCACCCAGGTTTGGTACAAGCGCTGGAACACTCGCCAACCAAGCATCAGACAAGGCATAACAATAGCTCTCGGGTTGACCTGGCGGAAAAAACGCCATGCGAACGCCGTAGTGTTTAACCAGCGACGGCAACTCTTCCAGTTGAAAGGCACCGTGCACCCACAGCTTCCCAGGGACCAACCAGCCCTGTGTCAGTCGTTGCTCGGCGTATCCCAGCAAAACCAGAGGCAAGGTCTCGGGCATCGCACTCACCACAGCCTCCAGTCTTGCCCAGCCTTTGTGGCGTCCTATCGCACCCACCACAGCCACAGGACACACTAGCCCCGCTGGTAGCTTGTTAGGCCGGACCTCCTCCGAATAGGAGTCGGTGCCATTTTCAATCAGTTGGCAGTCCAGTCCGTCCAACCCTGGGGTGTTATGCAGCAAAACAGCAATGTAATCACTTGGCACCGTCATGGCCTTCGCTTCCTGTAGAAAGCGTTGTCGTTCATTTCTTTGGGTTGGTTTGTCTTGCGGGCCCGTGAACCCTATGTCATGTAATGTCACCACCCTTGCCACAGCGCGTTTCCACAGTGCGCAGAATCGGCGGATGTCGGGTTCACTGCTGTGCGCGTGGATGACAGCGGGCAAACCCATCGCATCAGCCTCTATGAATTGCCGCACTTGATCCCAAGTCAGCGCCACCATGTGGCCGCCGCCTGGGTGTTCCAGCACACACTGGCCATCAGACACATGCACCACCCAGTCCTGCTTGCGAAGGCCGCACACATCGCGCACAAAACGGTCTACCCCTCCACCATTGGGGGGACACACGTGCAACACCCACGCGGCATTCTGCTTGTCAGTCATCTGGCGCGGGGGCTCATCCGCCTGCGTCCCACACATGCGGGAGGCGGCAAAAACCTTCCTCCCGAGTGTGGCCTGTCACCTCAAACGTGCGCTCCACACAATCAAAAAGGCGCATGCTCTCAGGATCCAGGGCATGGCTGCGTGCCACATAGCGGCCCGGCAGCAGCGGCATGTCTGGGAACGTGATGGAATAGCCATATTCCTTGGCTGCCAAACGTCGCGGCGTGTAGCCTTCCTGGTCAGAATACGTGCCGTACACAGGCGTGCCGTCAGCCCGTAGGAGCCCAACGGCTACACCAGGTGCCCGGCCATCTGGCGAATGCACGGTACCCGACACAGTCAGGCTGGCACCGGACGCCAACACCAGCGTATCAGCGTTGGTTTGGCTGTTCAATGTCATGGTTTTGATCTGATACAGGGAAGCATCGACCACTTGCACAACTTCAGGCTTTGAAAGCTGACGGGCGGCCCCTGCTTTTTCTTCATGCCAAGTCAGGTAGTGGCGGGTCACGTCACTTGCCAACCCAAACTCTCTCAGTTGACCGGCATCTATCCACGCGGCATGTGTACACAGCTTCTGTATGTGGTACATGCTGTGTGAACACAGCAACAGCGTGCCTCCCGTTGCGAGGTAGTGTTCCATCCACTGAATGCACTTGCGCTGGAACGACTCATCGCCCACAGCCAACACTTCATCGGTGATCAGCAAATCCGGGCGCATGGAGGTGGCCACCGCAAAGCCCAACCTCACCACCATGCCTGACGAGTATTGCTTCACTGGCTGGTCAATATGGGTACCGATGTCGGCAAACGCCAGAATCTGGTCCATTCGCTCGGCTGTTTCTGCCGGCGACATGCCCATGAGGGAACAGGCCATCTGCACATTGACCCTTCCGGTGTATTCAGGGTGGAACCCTGCGCCCAACTCCAGCAACGCGCCCACACGGCCTGAGGTGTGCAATGTACCCACATCTGGGGCAATCACACCGGCCACCAACTTCATGAGCGTAGATTTGCCAGCCCCATTTACCCCGACCAAGCCGGTTGACTGACCACGCAAGATGTTGAGATTGACATCCTGCAGTGCGTGAAACACGTCCGTGACGCGTGGCCTGCCCACCAAATGCCCCCACACTGTGGCGAGGCGACCCATGGCCTGGTTCTGGGCGCGTAATGGATATGACTTGCCAACACCCCGCAGCACAACCAATGGGCCTTCCGCCGTTGGAAATTGGTTCACAGTTCCTCCTCAAAGTGGGGCACCAGGCGTTTGAACATCCACCACCCGACCAGCAAAACTGCGACCCCAACACCCATGGACTGCCACATGGCCGCTGAAGGCGCCATGTTGCCACTCAGCCAGGCAGCGCGTATGCCTTCCAGCAAGCCTGTGACCGGGTTGATCCACATCCAGTCGGCTATCATGGCGGGCACCATGGCCACGCTGAACAGCACTGGACTCAGATAAAACAGCAAAGACAGTCCGTGCGACACCACATATTCCACATCGCGAACAAAAACAAACAGAGCGGCCAGTGCGAGGGCGACACCGGTTGCCAGGAGCCACAACCCCAGCAAGCCCGCGAGGACGACTAGCAAACCCTGCCAATGCACGGCATGCCCCAACAAGGCAAGTGCCAGCATGACCAGCGCATAGCCCAGAACATTCAATACAAACGAACCACTGACCGCAGCCAACACCAGCCAGGCAGCCGGGAATCGCACCTTCTTGACCAATGCAGCATTGGCCACCACGGCTGCCATGCCGCGACTGACGCCCTCGCTGAACGCCAGCCATGGCCAGAGGCCCAGTGCCACGAATAGTAGGTACGGTACGTCCAGCGCAGGCGGCAGCTTCACGCGGAATACCGTCTCAAAAACAAACCCATAAACCGCCAGCAAGGCCAAGGGTTGCACAAACGCCCAGCTCGCCCCCAGCAGGGTGCCCGAAAACCGGTTGCTCAGCTCCCGCTTGAAAAACGCCCATCCCAGCCAGCGGCTGTTGACAGCCTCATGGAGCGCCATATTTTTTGTTCATGGCTTCAACCGCCTGATTGTTCCCCACAGCGGTGGACTGAATCTTGGCTATACCTGCCTGCTGTGCTTCGCGGTGGTGTTTGTCTCGGACTTGGCGCATCAAATCAGTCTTGACTTCTTCAAAAGGACGTACACCGGCGGGGAGCCGTTGCTCAAAACGGATGATGTGGTAACCAAATTGAGTCTCAACGACATCAGACAGTTGACCGGCAGTGGTCATGTCCTTCAGTGCAGCTTCAAACGTGGGAACCATCGTGCCCAGTTCAAATAGCCCCAAGTCTCCCCCACGCGATGCAGTGGCCTGGTCAGCCGAATGCTGTGTGGCCAAGGCCTCAAAGCTTGCACCGTTTCTAACCTGCAGCAGCAGTTCCTGCGCTTTGCCTTTGGCTTCTGCACGACTTGCCTCGGTGCCTTCTTTGGCGGCAACCAGTATGTGCCTTGCTTGCACCCGCTCCTTAGCGGTAAAGCGTTCTGGCTGCGCTTTGTATTGCTCGCGTGCAAAGGCTTCCAATGCGGCTTCGTTTGGCCAGCCGGCTTTGCCAACTTCGTACAGGCGGGCATCAGACAATATGCGTTCACGGGCCAGCCGAATCAGGGACTGAACCTGCGGGTCTTTGTCAAGCCCGGCCTGCTCGGCCTCTTGCGCCAACGTGCGGCGCACATAAACGTCTTCGGCAATACGCTGAACTTGTTCTGGTCTAGCAAGCACTGATTTGCGCGACGCCAAAGGAAACTGTTGCACGGCAGCCTCTACATCGAATGCGGTGACTTGGCCACCCGGGCCTTGCATGACCACATCTGCACTCGTCTGTGCAGTGGCACCAGCGGCACCCACTAAAACCAAGGACAACGCCAAAGATCGGACTATGCTCTTCAAAGTCATCATATGTTTAACGGTAAATCGATGAAAAACAATGATCAAAAAAAAAAGACGGGGCAAGCCCCGTCTTTCACTCTCGCCAACGTCGTATTAGCGGATGCTGGTGCGGTGCGGCCAAGCCAGACCGTAGTTACCCTTCACGCCAGCAGTTGCAGCGTTGTTGGTGAACTGCACGAAGGAGTTACCCAGGATAGGCAGGCCCAAATTAGAATTTGGAGTGGCGAAACGCATCCAGCCTTCGGAAGCCGTCGTGCCGACATCACGCTTGGCAACTTCTGGACTCAGAGCCGACAGGTTGTTGAAAGTCAACACAGAAGCCTCACCGCAGAAGGATGCGGGCGTACCGGGAACCGATGGCGAAAACACTGCACCTGCAGAACCAGCAGCCACAAACGCTTCTTCGCGGTCAGCAGTCACGCCGCTGTTACGGTTTGTACCTTCAGCACCGCCTTTTGCGCCACCGCTGAAAGTGATACCGGTCACACACAACTGGTGACGCTTGCCCTCATTTGTGTTGGAGACCACTTGACCACCGCTGGTGAAGTAATCGTTGTTACCCACAATAGCGCCACCGGCATCATCGTGCGACAGGTTGGTATACAGCGTCGAACCAGCACTTTCATTCGCACCAGCGTTGTCGTAGTTACGGACCACGTTGTAGCGGCGGGTAGGCATGGTGAACGTCCAATCGTTCTTGCCGCTCACGCCTGCAAGCGTGTTGTACTCATTGGCCACAGATAGAGTGGCAAAAGACGCCATCAAACGCGAAGTCTGCGACTTAGTAGCAACACCGTTGGCCAAAAGTGCGAGATCCGCATTCAGGTAAGGTGTCGACATGTCTGGGAAGTCCACGGGCAGCGCCGTCAACACCTGGGCACCGGGTACTTCGGCACCGTTGTTGGCCGCATTGCCGCCGCGCAGCAATGCATCAGCCGTGAACGGACGGGCAGTGGCCGCATCAATGGTTTGGGTGTCGATCTGTGGGAACAGAACGACGTTGCCGTAGCCAGCAGCACCTTGGGCCGCAACGCGCGCCTCGATAGCCGTGGCTTGGCCGGACCATGACGCTGCGTTGGGCACGTTCACGATGTTCCAGTTGGCCATCAAACCGGTGGTCGGGACTTCCAAGCCCAGCGCTTGAGCGCCAGCGTAATTTGTTGTGCTCACCAGGTTAGCATCCAACAGCGCCGTGACGGATGCTTGAGCACAACCACGAGGTGTGCCATTCACATGCTCAATTGCGCGGTACAGATCAAACACGGATGCGTTTGCTGCAGGAGCGGCAGTGGGAGGAATGTCAGCCATGTTGAAAATTTCAACGTAGCCTTCGCGGGTTTCGGATGCCTGCTGCGCAGCTGTCAGTTTCTGATGCAGACGGGCGGGGTTGAAGTTGACGCCGTTGGCAGGAATTGCAGGCAGGGTGCAAGACTTGTCGGAGGTGGTCAGCTTGGGCAGGTCTTGACCAGCAGGCTTGCTGACGGCTGCCGCCCACACATCACCAGGAGACAGCAGGATTGTGAAGTCCAACACATCGTCAGAATTGGAAGCGCCACGGAAGCGGATCTTCACTGCTTTGCCGTTGCGCATGTCAGTATTGACGATCGACAGGTAAGTGTCGTTGCCACCTTGAGCAGTGTAGTAAGGCACCAGCAGGCTGTGACCCAAACCAGCTGGGTTAACCTCCAGAACTGTTGCCGGAGCAACAGTATTCACCAGACCACCTGCAGGGCCGACAACGATGGCTTGGGCAGCACCGGCAGCCAGCAAGCCAGCTGCAAGCGCGACCGCAGACTTGCTCAACAAAGATTTTTTCATGAGTTGGACTCCACTAGTAAGAGTTGAAAGCGCAACAAAAAGATCACGCTGCAATGAATTTAGCACAACGGCCAAACGAAACACACACGGGCACTGTAACCTGCCCCCACTATTGCGGAAATGTTGCACGATGACAACAATCCTGCGCCGCAGATCACTTGAAAGCATGAACAACACAGTCAAGATTTCGGCAGGTACCACCACTGGTCTTCGAGGTTGAGCCACAGCTCTTCCACCTCTCGGGACACTGGCGATGCGCTTATCTTATCTGAAACCAACTGGTAAGTGACCTTGATGCGCACAATACAACGCTTGGGGTTACCGTTGTCACACTCTGCGCCCACGGCTTCGGCCGCCTTCCAGGTGATGGCGCTACCCACATCCTTGCGCCAGGAATCAAAGCTGTGCAGCTCTTTCCACCCCGGGCTGTGCATGGCCCAGGCCTGTTGATGCCTCGCACTGATGAGGTGTGCCCAGCGCTGTTCGGCACGGTCCTGGGTGTCACGCACGTCGGCCACTGCTTGCATAGTGGCACAGCCCACTGAGCCCACTGCGGCGGCAAGCGCCAGCGCACAGAACGCAAAGCGACTCAACGGGGCATGAAAGCTGCGAGAGTGAACCCACTGTAGTTGTGGACTGGATTGGATGTTTGTCATTGGGTGTGATTGAGCGTTTCAGTTAACTTGCGCATGCGCTGCTTGATTTCGTCGCCGGCTTCGCGCAGCTCGTTGTCGGACTGCACCACTCGCGGTGTGATGATGACCAGCAACTCGGTTTGGGTGGCGCTGCGTGTTTTAGTGCCAAACAGCGCACCCAAAACTGGTACCTCATGCAAACCGGGCACACCCGCAGAGCCATCGGTGTTGTTGTCGCGTATCAACCCGCCTAGCACCAGCGATTCGCCGCTCCGTACGGCCACCTTGCTGTCAATCTGACGCTGCAAAAAAGCCCGCTGGCCCGTGGGCAGGTCAACCGCCCCCACGTCCGTGACAGACTGATTGATTTGCATGGTCACCATGCTGCCCGCATTGACCGAAGGTTTCACAGCCAAAGACACGCCCGTGTCTTTGTATTGGATGCTACTGCTGCGCACGCCTCCATCGGTCACGGTCTCGCTGCTGCGTATAGGTTGTTGGTTTCCCACCACAATGGTAGCAGTGTGGTTGTCCAGTACCATGAGCGAGGGAGTGGAAATGACTTTGACCAATGACTTGTCTGACAACGCGTTGAGAACAGCACGCACATTGCCCGCCGCACTGCGCAAGGTATAAGAAAAACCCGTCAGCGCACTACCGATGGCAGTACCGCCAGGGTTGGTGGTCAGCAGACTGTCCCCAGTGCCACCACCAGCCCTGCTGTTGGAAAACAACCACTGAGTGCCATAGCTGAGTTCGTCGGTCAGAGTCACTTCCACAATGCTGGCCTCGATGAGCACCTGTTTGGCAGGTGTATCCAGTTTGGCGAGCGCTGCTTCGATGCGGTCAAGCTGCCCGGGCGGCGCATAAATGATGAGCGCGTTGCGCATCTCGTCTGCCACCACACGGACACTGGCCCCCAGTTGCACAGTGCTCACGGGTTGCGCTGCGGCGTTGCTCTGAGCGCCGCGAACTGCGGTGCTGACTGCAGCCGCATTGCTTGCAGGACTGCTGACTGCAGGCCTCGCGCTGACGCCGACAGACACAGGGGTTAGCGCTGGTGCAACACCGCTGACAGCTGGGGTGCCAGCTCCCGCCTGTGTTCCGTACACGCCGTTGAGCACCTCGGCCAGTTGTTTGGCGGAGCCGTTTTTCACCTGGTAGACGTGCAGACGGGCCTCGGCCGAGTTGTGGTCTGGCTTGTCTAGTTTTTCTATCCATTGCCGCGCTTCTTCGAGGTAGGCGGCACGGGGGGTCACCACAATGACACTGTTGAGCCGCTCCACCGGCAGTATGCGTACAACGCCTGTCAGGGGGTTTGAGGCGGCCAAACCTACAGAACCTGAGGCACTTGCCTGCGATGCCGCAGGACTGCCCGTCGCCATAACCGGGCTGACCGGTGGCGTACCGCTGGCATCCCCACCCAAGAGTTGCAGGGCAGCCTCCATGTCTTTAACTGTCACGTGTTTCAGGGGAAATACGCCCACTGACATACTTTTGAGCAAATCCACGTCAAAAGTAGACACTAGGCTGAGCCAACCTTCGGCCTGTGCCCGGGAACCAACGAGGACCAGCAGGTTGCGAACGGTGTCCACCCTGGCAATGCTGTCTGCCGTGGCCATGGGTCGCAATATGGCTGCCATTTCGGCCGCACCTATGTATTTGAGGGGCACCACGATCGGGCCATAGCCTGGCGCCAGTTGTGAGGCAACACCAGAGACTGCACGCACATTGGGCACCACTGCTCGCAGGGCATCTGGTTTACCTACATGAAATGTGCCTCGAACGTCCCGGACCACCAATTGTCCCATGGCATGCAGGGCTGCTTCAAGCAAATAGAGGGCCTGGTCCGCTGTTACGGCGGCATGCGAGACGATGGTAACGCGCCCGTCCAGGGGGGAATGCATGAGAAACTCAGCCTTGAGGATATCGCCGAGGATGGCGTGAACCACGTCCCGGGCGGGTGCATCCTCAAACCGAACGCTTTGAAGCGAGGTGGCATCCAGTGGCTTATGAGACGGGGCTGCAAACACCCGGTCATTGCCCGAATAAAGAGCAGGCTTGGCATTTTGCCCAGCGGATCCCGGCGCTGACTCCGCCGCAATGGATCGGGCTGACGCACTGTACAAGAGGACGAGCAGCAAACCGCTGCTGAGTATGGTGTGTAGGTGCTTGTTCATTGGTTTGTTAGCGAGCCTCAAGGCTCCGGCAATGGCGGCAAGCCAGTGGCGGCGCGGCGCGCATTCATTTGTCGAACGCTGTTGCGAACAGCGTCCAGGTCTTTTTTCGTTTGGGCTGCCGCCTCGAAACTGGGTGCGGCAGCAGCAGACCCTTCTTGCGGCGTCTGTGCAAGGCTGGCGGTGGCTCGTTTGCGGCTAACGTGCAGTTCGCGGGTTTCGGCGCCTCGCTCGAACTCTGCGGACTGTGAGCTGATTCGTTTGAGTGTCCAACCTGAGAATTCGGCACCGGGCTTGACACGGTAAACCCGCCCTTCTGATTCAACCAGCACACCTGCGCCAGCACCTTGGCCGTACAAACCTAATACATTTGCACTGGCGAGCAAGTCAGGGGGGGTGGGTGGAGGTGGAGCCTTGGGCGGAGGTGGTGGACGGCGCGTGGGGCTGAACAACGGCCGATCCGTATTCTGGAGCATGAGACTGGCATCTGCGTTGGTGGTGGCCTCCAGCTGCGGAATGGGATCTGACTGAGGCATGATGGGAGCCGGAGGTAACCAGACAAACTGCTTCAGCTGTAAATCAGGCGTAAACCACTGACTCAGCAACAGCGGCAATTGGACCAGCGCCGCCAGCATCCATAAAACATAAACGGGGAACTTCATGGTGCCTGATCCCTGATCACGAACAGCTCGAACTGTCCTACCACTTTGACAGCGCTGTTGTCGTTGGCTATTGCACCGGTTTGAATGCTGAACCCATCCACATAAACAGCAGGGGCGAGTGTCCTCAGGGTAAGCAAAGCAGCCTGTATTTGCGCCATGTCTCCATCCACCCGGATGGACAAGGGGATGGCATCGAACCCAGGCCCACTGCGTGCCGCAAGAACTTGCAGACTCAGCACGTCTGCGCCGGCTTGCGTAAACACCGAACGGATGCGTTGCTGGGCGTCATTGGCGGCTTGACTGGCATCGGTTGTCGACGGGTAGGCGTGTCGAGCCAACAATGTGACAATTTGGTCAAACTGCTGCTGCATATCCGCCTGGGCAGCCAGGAGACCGGCTTGCCGTGCAAAGCGAGGCTCGGCAGCTGCCAATCGGTCAGCCAGGACGAGGTGCGTTTGGTAGCCCCAATACGCGAGCAGTGCGGCGGCCACTGCAAGCACCATGAGCACCAAAGGAAGCGCACGGATTTTGACTGTCATGGCGCGCCTGACTCTCCTGGACCCACACCATTGCCACCACCAACCACAGAGGCAGCAGCGGGTAGCAAGACAAACTCGACAGAGAAGTTTTCTTTACCGGAACCTGCAGATTTAGTTGCAGCCGCTGGCGCTTTGACTTCTTTGATGTCAGGTTGTTTGCTCAAGCTGGCCATGAGTGTCGCCACGTTGGGCGTTTGTCCCTGCAGGGTCACTTTGCCTGACTGCCATTGCAAACGCTGTACCCAGGTGTCGTCGGGCACAACCGCAGTGACACGAGCCAGAATCTCGGGCGGTTGCTGGCTTTCGAGAGAAATTTTGGACACCGATACGAGTTTGGCTTGATTAGACAACAAGGCCTCCCTCAGAGCCTGTGCAGATCGGGTTTCGACTTGCGCGGCATGCCCCTGTTTTTGAGCGCTTTCTGCCTTTAGGGCCAGTTGCGCAAGGGGTGTTGCAAGAATGGCCGCCGCTACCAGCAGGCAAACAGCCAGCGCAATATGCGACAGCCATCTGTTTCGTCTGACTTGGCGGTAGCGCATGGGCTCGGCAAAGCCAACCAACACAACGGGCAAAGCATTGGCAGGGCAACACCAGACTTCACAATGCGCCACGTCGCGCACTGCATCCATGCCATGTGATTCTGAAAACCGTTGTGCGTATTGACGGATGTGATTTCGCGATGCTATCGCGGCCATAGTCGTGTCGCGCCCAAGGACGCTACCAACACCCCAAACCCCGTCCTCATGTGCAAATGGAGACAACATTTGTACAGCCAACGAGGTGGCTGCGGCCTTTTCCTCGGCATTCTGAATGGGAATATCAATGTCTCGGAACAGCACCATGTCTTCAGGGAGCTCTATGGCCCAGAATGGCCTGCGCCTAGCCTTTTGCAAGGAAATGGGCTTGGTTTCTCCGGATTGGCACAGAACCAATCTTCCGTCTGGTTTTGCCAATACGATCGGCACATCGTTTGAAAACCAGGAGAAAGGGGGCAAGCTGGCACCCAGCTTTACCGCGGCGGCGAGTGTTCGGCTTGCCCGGGAAGGCGCGAGCAACTTCATGGGCTGACCAAGGGCTGAATGGTCCAAGAGGTTTGCAGCAAGCGCCACGGCTGGCCGCCCCCCGCCCCGACCATATCGAGGTCGGTGACCGTGGATACATACGAACTGGCGCCAACAATGACACGTGCTAAAAAGCGAACTTTCTTGTGTCCGCCTTTGCCAATAAAAGCCTGCTCAAGGCGGCTGGTGTCAATACCCACATCACCCCGTTCGCGAGCAGACAGCAATTGAGCAGCCACGGGGACATTGCCTTTGCTGATCACGTTAAGCATCGCGGGGGGAGCAAAAAGTGGATCAATGAGACCGTTGCCGGTGTCGGAATGAACTGTGACATAGGGTGCCAGGCGAGCAAACGTATCGTAGTCCATGGCGGGTAGCTCCATAAGTTCCGCTGTGCTGAACCAGCCACCGGTTGGGCGCTGAGACTCCCGCTGTTCCACCCATTGCTGAGCCAGGGTCTCTGCTTCTTTTGGAGGCAACTCGGCGATTGTTGTCAGCATTTGAGTCAGCAAGGGCTTGGGGGTTTTGTTGATGTCGGCTAATCCGTCCAGCGCCATGACCTCTATTTGTACAGAGTTGCCCATAAACGAAACGGGGTATTGTCGCGTGTGTTGGAGCGTTTGATTGCCAGCCAGTATGTCCCTGGCAAGCATGTATGTTGCGCCCTGTCCGATTGCCCGGCCCTCAGTCAATTGGCGAATTGCTGCGACTGAACGCACCTCCTGACGCTGCGCCGACACGACACCGCCCACAATTATGCCGAGTGCTGCAACCGTCCAGAGTACGGCGATCAGCGCGAATCCAAATTGCTGAGAAGCACGGTTCATCTGCTGGCTCCCCCACCAAAACTGGCCGCTGATGCACGCTTCATAGCCTTGAAAGGCAACACCAGTTGGGGATATGCAACTCCACTCGCCAACTGAACCGACAGCCTCACCCGGTCTGGACCTCCGGAAACATCTGATTGACTGACCTGCCAGGGGCTTACGCCAATGAAGTAGGTAAAACGCAGGCTTTGGACACCGACGAGCAAAATTTTGCTTTCAGTGCTTTCCCAATTGGGGGGGATACCAAGCCAAGGGGTGTAGCGCAGCACCAACTTTGAGGAACCTCCGGAATCCACTGTTTCCAAGCCGATACGAAAAACATATTTCCCCCCGGAGGCATGGCGAGGAGGCATGACGCCGATCCAAACCAGTTGATCTGAGCCCGCATGAAAAACACGCTCCTGGCTGGCAGCCCCCGGGGGGAGGTAGCCCAAGGCGAGCAACTCTGTAACGGCAGCAACAAACAAACGCTGATCCTCAACGGCGTTTTGTAACTTGTCAAACCGGTCAGTCACTTGGGCAATGCCTCGAAAGGCCCCGACAAGGGTGAGCGAAATGAGGGACATCAGGCCCATTGCCACCAAAAGCTCCACTAAGGTGAAGCCACTTTCGTGCCTCAATTTGCTCATGGGGATGCTGACGCGGGGACAGACGCTGTGACAACTTCCGGCAATACTGTATGAATCGACCACTGAATACGTTCGCTCCGACCTTGCCAGGCCAAGTGCAGAATGACTTGGTGCAAGCGAACCGGTTTAACAAGCGCACTGCCGGCCACGTCGGGTAGTGGTACCGATGAGACGCTCCAGTCAATACCAGCATCGGATCCGTTTTCGTGCCACCCTGCGGGAGAAAGGGAGTCTCGAGAATTGAGAACTGACTGAGCCACTAGCGCAGCGTTATGCTGCATCTGAACAGCAGATGATGTCTGCAACACACCGCCTGCAGCTTTGTACAACATAGTCAACGACATGCCCAGCACGGCAACTGCGACCAGCAATTCAAGAAGGGAAAACCCACCGAAGACAGTGCGGCTCATGGCAATTTCACAGGTTGCTGCGTAACACGACCCGAAAACCAGTCAACAACAAGCCGAACACCAGTGCCATTGGAACGCGTAATTTCAACCGTGCCTCCGGTCGAGCCCCCTTTGGGCAAGAACCTGATGTACCCCACATGCTGCGCATTGAGTTCTTTACCCGCGACCACGACCCGCATTTGAAGCGAATCGGGCACCAACCGCATACTGCCACCTTCCACGCCAAATTGCCGTTTTGCGAGATTAATTTCAATTCGAGCATCAACACCGGATCTCAAGGCAGTGTTGCGTGCCCGTCGCATGTCGGCCATGACGGCTCTCACCATCGAGTTATATTCAGTGGCACGTTGGACCATCTGGTAAGCAACAGGCGCAAGTGCGAACAGCAGCCCGAGAATTGCAAACACCACCAGCAACTCCACCAGGGTGAAGCCCCGCTGCTCGGCGGTGGGGCTTGGACGCGTCACTGCTGGTTCTTCACGTCGGCGTTTTCGCCATCGCCACCTGTGGTACCGTCGGCACCCAGAGTCGCAATTTCAATACCAGCGGCCACGGCGGTGTACCTGTAGGGCTTGCCCCAAGGGTCGTTAGGCACACCTCCTTTGATGTAAGGGCCGTTCCAGCCACTGGCGGTTGCAGGTTTGACGGACAGTGCTTGCAGGCCTTCCTCGGTGGTAGGAAAACGTCCGACATCCAGCTTGAACAGTTCCAGGGATTTTTCAAGGTCGGCAATTTGTACCGCTGCGGTTTTGCTTTTGGCACCGCCCAATTGACCCAGCACACGCGGACCCACCAGTCCGGCCAACAGGGTGAGGATGGCCAGGACAACCAGCAATTCAATGAGCGTGAAACCGCCTGAACGGCGATGTGAAGATGCAAACATGTTGAGGACGCGAAAAAACGAAAGATGGAGCGATTTTAAGAAGCCAAGTCGTTGACCGACAGGATGCCCAGCAAAATGGAGACGATGATGGCTGCAATCAACAACCCTAACACCAGAATGAGCACAGGTTCGAGCATGGTCAACGCGCGCTTGATGCCGGTTTCCACATCCCGGTTGAAGATGTGTGCCAACTCCAGCAGCATAGGGCCGATACGACCAGTTTCTTCCCCAACTCTGACGAGGTTAATGGCCAAAGGTTCAAAAATGCCAGTAGCAGACAGGGCGTCGACCAACTTGCCGCCGTCTTTCACCTTGGGGGCCACGCTGGACAGTGCCAGCCGCAGCTTGCCGTTGCCCACGGTTTCAGTGGCAATGTGCAGCGCGCCGAGCAACGGCACGCCATTGCCCAGCAGGGTACCCAGTGAACGGGCAAACAGTGTGAGATCGTATTTATGCAGCAAACTTCCCAATACAGGCAAGCGCAAAGCAGCATTTTGCCACCAAATTTTCCCACCAGGTGAGCGCAGCCACTGCCGAGCCCACAGCCAGACCACCACGGCACCAATGGCCATGGCCCAGCCGTATTGGGTAAAGGCCTGGCCCAGGTGCATCACAAACAACGTGGGGGCGGGCAAGGCATCGCCCATGTCTTTGAACAGCGTTTCAAACTGGGGCACCACAAAGCCTAGCATGGCCACCAGCGACAACACGGCCACGCCCAGCAAAATGGCGGGGTAAATGGTGGCCGACACCACGCTTTCGCGCAGGGCGCGCAGGCGCTCCATGTGCTCCACCAAACGCTCGAACACGGCAGACAACTGGCCGCTGGCCTCGCCGCTGCGCACCATGTTGATGTAGAAGTCGCCGAACAGGTCGCGGTGGCGGTTGAGCGCTTTACTCAGCGGCACCCCGCCTTTCACGTCGTCCAGCACGGTTTGGGTGAGGCTTGCCACGGCGGGCTTGTGGCTCATGCCAATGAGCACACGCAGCGCGGTGTCAAGTGCCAAGCCAGCTTTGAGCATGATGGAGAGCTCGGTGGTGAGCAGCAGCACATCGGCCGCGTTGGCAGCACCGCCCGGCCCTGCTTTGCGTTGCCAGAATGGCGTGGGCTTGGGCTGCGTCGAGGCATTGCCTGGCGGCGCCTGCGGCGCCGCCACCAAGCCGCCTTCGGTCACACGGATGGGTGTTAGGCCCTGGGCACGCAATGCGCGCAGAGCTTGGGCCTGAGACGGGGCTTCGGTGCGCCCCTCGGCCAGACTGCCATCGACCCGGGCGGCTTTCCAGGCGAACTCAGGCATCGGATTGGTCCTCGGTCACGCGAAGCACTTCGTCCAGGCTGGTGTGACCTGCCACCACTTTGCGCAGGCCGTCGTCGTACAGACTGAGCATGCCTGCGGCTTGTGCCTGGGCGTGCAGGCTGCCAGCATCGGCCCCGTCCAGGATGGCGCGGCGCAGTGCGTCGTCGAGCACCAGCAGTTCATGCACACCGGTACGGCCGCTGTAGCCACTGCCTCTGCAGTGGTCGCAGCCCACGGCACGGTAAATGGGCTGGCCGGGTTGGGCAAACCGCTTCAGGCCCGAGGTGCGCAGCACCGTGTCGTCGGGCACATAGGGCTCTTTGCAGTGCTTGCACAACTGGCGCACCAGGCGCTGCGACAACACGCCGTTGACCGAGGAGGTGATGAGGTAGCGCTCCACCCCCATGTCGGTGAGGCGCACCACGGCACCGGCGGCGGTGTTGGTGTGCAGGGTAGACAACACCAAATGGCCTGTGAGGGCAGACTGCACCGCGATTTGCGCGGTTTCACCGTCGCGCATTTCGCCAATCATGATGATGTCGGGGTCTTGCCGCAGGATGGAGCGCAGGGCGCGAGCGAAGGTGAGCCCAATCTGGCCGTGCACCTGGATTTGGTTGATGCCCTCCAGCTGGTACTCCACCGGCTCTTCCACGGTGATGATTTTGTGGGCGTCGGCGTCGATTTTGGACAGCGCCGCGTAGAGCGTGGTGGTCTTGCCCGAGCCGGTGGGCCCGGTGACAAGCACGATGCCGTGGGGCCGGGCCAGCAGGCCATTGAAGTGGGCCAGCGTGTCGGGAGCAAAGCCCATGTCTTCCAGGCTGAAGCGCACGGCTGAACGATCCAATACACGCATGACGACGCTTTCCCCGTGCACAGTTGGCACGGTGGACACGCGCAGGTCCAGTTCGCGACCTTTCACGCGGGTTTTGATGCGGCCGTCTTGCGGCAGGCGACGCTCGGCAATGTCGAGGTGGGCCATGAGCTTGACGCGCGAGTTGACAGCTGCGCTATGCTTTGGGGGCACCACTTCGGCGGTGGCGATGACGCCATCCACCCGATAGCGAACATGCAAGCCGTCGTCAAAGGGCTCGAGGTGAATGTCGGAGGCCCGCATTTCAATCACGCGGCCAATGATGGCGTTGACCAGGCGAATGACGGGGGCCTCGCTGGCGAGGTCTTTGAGATGTTCGACAAAGTCGCTGCCGTCTCCCTCCAGCCGCAGATCATCGTCCTCGTCAGAAACGGCTGTTTCGGTTGGCAGCGTCAGGGCCTTTTCAATGTCGGCTTCCAACGCCACGCAGGGGTGTATGGCCAAGCCCGTGGCCAAGCGCAGGGCCTTGAGCACAAATGCGTCTTGCGGGGTGGCCAAAGCAACGGTAAGCCCAGTGTCATCCACTCGCACCGGACACACACCGTGCGTGCGTGCGAAATCGGGAAGAAGGCCGACGACCTCCGGCAAGATATCAGGGAAGTCGGCACCAAAAATTAAGGGCAGCTGGAGTTGCTGGGAGAGTACACGCACTACATCGATATCGGCCACCAGGCCCAGGCGTACCAGCACGCGGCCAATCAGGTCGCCCATTTCAGTTTGGGCGAGAAGAGCTCGATCAAGGTCACGTGGGGTTAGCTTTCCTTCTGCCACCAGCCACTCGCCTAACCTCATACGAGTGGGTGCACCTGAACCGGAGGGGGACGACGGGCTATCAAGTGTGTGGGGGGTCATGTTTGGGCGAAAGAACAGATATCAGGCGCGAATGGTAGCGGTGGCGCGACTGGACCGAAAACGCCGGTATGTGGGCGAACTCCACAACCGCAACAGGCTGCTCACGTGCCACAGAAGGTGGCGCACGTCTCGCCGACTGGCCCGACTGGCATCATGCACCACTTGGGCCGTTGGAACATCGACCAATGCATACCCAGCTAATTGCAAGCGCAAGCTGAGGTCGACGTCTTCACAGTACATGTAATAACGGATATCAAATCCACCCACAGCGTTAAATACCTGGCTGGGGAACACAAGGCAAGCGGCATTGACCCATTCTGGCTTCAGTAACGGTGAGGGTTTACTCCGCAAAAGGTGCCGTTGCAGCAAGGCAATTGGCCCAGGTAGAGCACGGCGGTGATCCTGAATACGGCCCTTTGTATCAAGTTGCAAAGGATAAGAGCAGCCAGCTTGAGGAGACTGTAGCGCATCCAGGAGAGCAGGCAGCGGATCGGAGTACCACGACAGATCGGGGTTGAGCACGCCAAACCGGCTGGCGGGGTCAGGCATGGTCAATTCGCGGGCAAACGCCTGGTTGTGGTTGGCACCAAACCCCATAGGAGTAGCATTGACCCACAACTGCAGATCAAATGGCCAGGGTTGCCGGACCCATGACGCAAGCTCGGGGTCAGGCAGGTTGAGGGTGAGCCAGACGCGTTGCACCGGCGTGGCATCAGGGATGGCAAGTAAGGCCAACAGATTGCGCACCTCTGCTCCGTGACCGTGGCTGACAATGGAAATGGTGAGTGCCACAGTCGGCAGTGACCTCACTCAAACAAGTCAGCAACTGGCACATTGCCCAGACGACGAGCGGCCTGGTCCTTGGCCGACAGCTGGAAAGGCAAACCGACATCTGGCCACTCAATGCCAATGGCGGGGTCGCTCCAAACAATGCCGCGCTCGTGACTGTGGGCGTAGTACGCGGTGGTTTTATAGAGAAAGTCAGCTGTATCGGTGAGGGTGAGGAATCCATGGGCAAAGCCAGGCGGGATCCAGAATTGCTTGTGGTTATCTTCACTGAGTTCAACCCCCATCCATTGTCCGAAGGTGGGTGAACTTTGGCGGATGTCCACAGCAACGTCAAAAACGGCACCGCGCACGCAACGCACAAGCTTGCCTTGGGCATGCGGAGGCAACTGATAGTGCAAACCACGCAGCACGCCTTTGGCACTGCGGCTATGGTTGTCTTGCACAAACTCTATGTTTTCACCTGTATCAGCCTCGAAGCGCTCGCGGCTGAAACTTTCAAAAAAGAAACCTCGTGAATCACCAAAAATCTTTGGTTCTAGAATAAGAGGTCCAATTGCAGCTGTAGGTTTGATCATAATGAAGGAGGGAAAAAGTCAGCAGCCTCAACGACCGAACCATCTCCTTTAATGGCAAAAGGAACGGGCAATGCACCAGACTGCCACCGTTTGATCATATGGATGTAGGCAGATTCAAGGTGCTTTGCAAAGCCTGCCGTATCAAAGAGCGGGGTGACGAAACGAATGGACTCCAAATGCAATTTCAGTTTCTGTAACGAAGTTGGATTTCGACCAAGTTCAACTGCTTTTTCTTCATATGCTGACAGGCTGTCTACAACCAAGTCCGGAAGCCCGACACACTTAAGCAAACTTGCAGCCACCCTGCTGGCAAACGATTGGCCCTTTAGCGTCAAAACGGGCAGCCCCATCCAGAGCGCGTCACTTGCAGTTGTATGTGCACAATAAGGCCAAGTATCCAGAAACAGATCAGCCAATACATGACGTGCAAGATGCTCTTTGTATCCGACACGCTTCGCAAAAACAATGCGATCAGCTGTAACGCCTTGCTCCGCCGCATGATTTAGCAAAAACGTCTGAGTTTGGCGTTGATCACACAACACCCAAAGTACGCTGTTTGGCAAACTTTTGAGGATTCGGCACCAAGCATCAAACATGTCAGGACGAATTTTGTACGGATGATTGAATGCAGCAAACACAAGAGCATCAGCAGGCAAGCCCTCCACATCACGACTATGGCTTTGTTCAGGCAGTACTCGGGATTTATCGTTGCATTGGTAGCAATTCGGCAACTGAACTATCGATTCGGAAAAATGTGCTTGATGGTGAAAGGGGGTAACCACAGAATCGCCGATGATGTAATCGACCGCAGGCATACCACTGGTACCCGGATACCCTAAGTAACTGACTACTAGGGGTGCGGGTTTAAGGGCGACGATGCCGGGCCGAGCAAACTCGGTATGACCTTTGAGATCAACCAAAATATGTACACCGCGATCGATCAGCCAGTGCGCGATGGCTGTATCGCTCCACGAATGTGCATCCACAAATTGACTGAACGCCTTGACTACCCGTAATCGGACTGCGTCAGCCGTAACAGGACCGATCGAGACAGCAATAGTCTCTATCAGTTCATTATTGTGATGCTCGAACACGCCCGCCATCAGATGAGTGGTTGCATGCTCATGAAAATCGGCCGAGAGGTAGGCAACTTTGAAACGCGTGTCTGAGTTTGGACAAACACGTAAGGGAAGAGCATGCGGCGGCGTGAATTTTCGAGCCCGGTTGACAGCACAAGTCCGATGCAACCTAGGTTCATCCATCACACTCAACAGCGAAAAAGGCGGTACTAGCGGCGCCCCCTGATCCACCAACTGTCTGACACGCGGCGAGACTGTTTCTGCCTGCGTCCACCAGCATATGCGACAAGCGCATGCCCAATAGCTAACAGCGCTGAGACCATCCAGTGGGTTCAACCTCAGCGCAACGGCGAAATCGTTCAGTGCCTCGACATCGCGCTTTTGCCGCGCGTATGCAGAACCACGAATGGCATACACACGTGCATTGTCTGAAGAGAGCGCCAGAGCACAGTCGATGGCATGAAAACCTTCAGCAAACCGATCAGCCTGAAACTCGGCTGTGGCAAGGTTGCACCAAACATCTGTCTGTGAAGGATCAAGCTCTAGCGCACGACGAAAGTACGCCACTGCTTTAAGAGGCTCCCCAACACTATAGGCAATGTTGCCAAGCATCTGAACTGCAATCGCATTGCCAGGACTCACATCAAGCAAAGCCTGAAATGCTGAACAGGCCGCATCCTGTCGGCCAGACTTCAAATGATCAAAAGCGGCAATTAGACGGCTATCAACCGGCGAAGTCTTTTCCATCTCAGCTAGATCATCAAACGCAATAAATACTGGCCGTAACCACTTTTAGCCAAGGGTAGCGCGAGTTGTTGCAATTGCTCGCCATTGATAAACCCATTGCGCCAGGCAATCTCCTCAGGGCAGGCAATCTTCAAACCCTGACGCTTTTCCAATGTGGCAATAAACTGCCCCGCTTCCAGCAGGCTGTCATGCGTGCCGGTATCCAGCCATGCATAACCACGCTGCATGATCTGGACGGTCAGTCCACCCTTTTCCAAGTAGGTCTGGTTGACTGTGGTGATTTCCAATTCACCGCGCGCGCTGGGCCTGACCGCTTTGGCAATGTCGACCACCTGGTTATCGTAGAAGTACAGACCCGTGACGGCAAAGTTGCTTTTGGGTTGCTTGGGCTTTTCTTCGATGCTGGTGGCTTTGCCAGCTTTGTCGAATGCCACCACGCCATAGCGTTCCGGATCATGCACATGGTAGGCGAACACGGTTGCGCCCCCAGCCTGTGCATCGGCATCAGCCAGCAGGGTGTGCAGGTCGTGACCGTAGAAAATGTTGTCGCCCAGCACCAGCGCACTGGGGCTGTTACCAATGAACTGCTCACCAATGATGAAGGCCTGCGCCAGGCCGTCAGGGCTGGGCTGCACTGCATAACTCAGGTTCATGCCCCACTGGCTGCCATCTCCCAGCAATTGCTGGAAACGGGGCGTGTCCGGCGGTGTGCTGATGATGAGCACATCACGGATGCCCGCCAGCATGAGGGTGCTGAGCGGGTAGTAGATCATGGGTTTGTCGTACACCGGCAACAGTTGTTTGCTGATAGCCAGCGTGGCTGGGTGGAGGCGGGTGCCGGAACCACCAGCCAGGATGATGCCCTTGCGGGCTGGAATATTGGCTGTCATGGAAATGGTTTGTGCGTCTCTGGAGGCTTTGAGGTCACGCTGTAAGCACTTCGGCCAGCATGCGATCGACACCCTTTTGCCAGGATGGCAGCACCAAGCCAAATGTATCTGTCAACTTGGAGGTGTTCAGCCGGGAGTTGTGTGGCCGCCTGGCCGCCGTGACAAATGCACTGCTGGGAACCGGGGCAATCTCGGTCGCGCGGATGTCCAGCGAAGGTTTCAGGCGCTGAGCCGTCCGGATGACATGGCTGGCATATGCGTGCCAGTTGGTCTGGCCACCTGCCACGCAGTGGTACAGCCCGCCATCCTGCGGACGGTGGCGCACATGCCGGATGGCATGCGCGGTCACGTCAGCCAGCAGGTCGGCACCCGTCGGGGAGCCCCACTGGTCATCGATCACCGTGAGCCGTTCGCGCTCTTGGGCCAACCTGAGCATGGTTTTGGCAAAGTTGCCCCCCCGCGCGGCATATACCCAGCTGGTGCGCAAAATGAGGTGCTGACAACCACTTGCCTGAATGAGCTGCTCCCCTTCCAGCTTGGTTTGCCCATACACACTCAGCGGACCGGTGGCATCCGCCTCGGTCCATGGCTGAGTGCCACTGCCATCGAACACATAGTCTGTGCTGTAGTGCACCAGCAAAGCACCCTGCTCGGCCGCCTGCTGCGCCAGCACACCAGGCGTGTTGGCATTGAGGGCGCGGGCAAGCTCCGGCTCACCTTCGGCTTTGTCGACGGCGGTATGTGCCGCTGCGTTGACGATGACATCCGGACGCAGGGCGCGCACAGACTCAGCCACGCCAGCAAGGTTGGCAAAGTCACCGCAATGGTCTGCGCTGTCGTGGTCGAGCGCGGTGACTCTGCCCAGCAGGCTCAGGCTGCGCTGCAGCTCCCACCCAACCTGGCCGCCTTTGCCGAAGAGCAGGATGTTCATATTGACTCCTGCAGCAAGCCGTTGGTGATTGCCCACACCTGGATCCGCTCAACCGAGTCGTAAAACATGTGGCACGCGTCGTTAGCCGCCAGAACAGCGTCCAGAAACAGGGTTTGGTCGGTCATGTACTCATGCACCATGAGATTGCGAAGTTTACGGGCGGATACAAACCGCTGCGCACTGTCCACCCACTGCATGCGCTCGGCCGTGTTCAGTGCATCGAGCAGTGATCGGGGGCTCGCGCCCACGAGCTCCGCAAAACGAGGAAGCAGCTTGTCTCCCAAATGGTCTTGAAGTCGAGAGAATCGGCTGACAAATGCGTCAAGCCGCTCGCCTTCGGTGGGCTTGTCGGGCAACGACTGGACCCACTCCAGCGTGGGAACCTGCGCGAACAGCCCGGACTGCGTGAACCGAAGGTGAACAGCCTCCCGTCGCGCCAGTTCAAGCGCTATTCGGGCGCTGGCAGCATATTCGGGGATGAACAGCATGCTCACAATGCCACCCCATTTCTCAAGGCCCGCTGCATGACAGGGGCCAGGGTCATAGTGGGGTCTTTGACAAGAACGTCGATTTTTTGATCGCCCAACTGCATGACCAGAGCGCCATAAAGATCGCAAACAGCAACTGCCGGCCGCGGGATGGGCCGGGGAGACTCATATAACAAGTCTATGTCGCCGCCCAAGGCATGGTCAGACACCCGCGAGCCAAACAACACCACCCGGGTGCCTTCACCCAGCACCTGCTGCCCCACTTGCTTGATCACGCGAACTTGCTCGGGGTCAAGCCGCACGTTCAGCTCCTTGTGTGCCACCACCATACTGCTTGCCCACCCATTCACGGTAAGCGCCACTCTGCACATTGGCGACCCAGTTCGGGTTGTCCAGGTACCACTGCACTGTTTTGCGGATGCCCGTTTCAAACGTCTCTGCCGGTTTCCAGCCCAATTCGGCCTCCAACTTGCGGGCATCGATGGCGTAGCGGCGGTCATGACCGGGGCGGTCCGTGACATAGGTGATTTGTGTGGCATACGACGTGCCATCCGCCTTGGGACGCAACTCGTCCAGCAACGCACACACCGTGCGGACGATCTCGATGTTGGGCTTCTCGTTCCACCCACCCACGTTGTAGGTTTCGCCCAAGCGCCCGGCTTCGAGGACACGCCGAATCGCGCTGCAGTGATCTTTCACATACAACCAGTCGCGGATTTGCATGCCATCACCATAGACCGGCAAGGGCTTGCCCGCCAGTGCGTTGACGATCATCAGCGGGATGAGCTTTTCAGGGAAATGGTAGGGCCCGTAGTTGTTGCTGCAGTTGGTCGTCACCACCGGCAGGCCGTACGTGTGGTGCCAGGCGCGCACCAGATGATCGCTGGCGGCCTTGCTGGCGCTGTAGGGGCTGTTGGGCTCGTAGCGGTTGGTTTCGGTGAACGCCGGGTCTGTTGAGGACAGGCTGCCGTACACCTCGTCAGTGCTCACGTGCAAGAATCTGAACGCTTCTTTATCGGGAGCAGACAACCCTGACCAATAATGCCGTACAGCCTCCAAAAGCCTGAAAGTACCCAACACATTGGTCTGAATGAAGTCTTCCGGTCCATGAATGCTGCGGTCCACATGGCTTTCGGCGGCGAAATTCACCACAGCGCGAGGCCGATGGGTGACCAGCAAACGGTCAATCACCGCACGGTCCCCAATGTCGGCTTGCACGAAGATATGGCCAGGGTTGCCATCCAGGCTGGTCAGCGTTTCCAGGTTGCCTGCGTAAGTCAGTTTGTCGACATTGACCACCGATTCACCCGACTGGGCAAGCCAGTCAAGCACGAAATTGCCGCCGATGAAGCCGGCGCCGCCTGTGACAAGAATCATGATGTGCGTGTGATAACCAGCCGGCCCTGCCCGGCGAACGCCAGCCGCCCCTTTCGGCGGATGGAAACCTTTAATTATCTCAGGCGTTCGCCCCGCTCCTCAACCTCGTGACTCAACGCGACCTTGCAACCGTGTGTGAGGCGTCGCACAGACAGCCCTTGCAAGCCAATCCAGTTGACCTACCGCGGGAAACACCCTATCGCCGTTTGACCCAACGGGTAACTGGCAGGGTTCTGTCGCAAGCTGAATGGCCGCACACCCTTTGGGCACAGCCCCTAGTCTGTTAGTTGTCAGCACCTAAACACATAGGGCTCTGGGGCGTACAGTTCACCCACTGTCTGGCGTTGCAACGCTGTCACCTCATTAACTGTTCTCTGGAGTTCACCATGGTCAAGAAACTGCAAAAATCCACCGCCAAAACCGCCACACCAGAAGCCGCAGAGGCACCTCTGGCCGGCGCTGTCAAAGATTCCGCACAGCAAATCTGGCTGGCTGGCTTGGGCGCTTTCGCCAAGGCACAGCAAGAAGGTTCCAAAGTATTTGAAAACCTGGTCAAGGAAGGCCTGTCCATCCAGCGCAAGACCCAAGCTGCAGCAGAAGAGCGGATTGCCGATGCCACCAGTCGCATGAGCAACATGGCCAACGACATCACTTCCAAGGCCACCGGTCAGTGGGACAAGCTGGAAACCATTTTTGAAGACCGTGTGTCCCGCACCCTGAGCAAACTGGGTGTGCCCACTGCGCAAGACATCGACGCGCTGATTGCTCGCATCGACGAACTGAACCGCAACGTGCAGAAGCTGCAGCCCAAGTCTGCCGTCAAGACCGAAGCCGTGAAGGCAGTGGCCAAAACACCTGCAGCCAAGCCTGCTGCCCCCAAGGCCGCCGCACCTGCCAAGAAAACCGTCAAGGCAGTGACCAAGGCAGAAGCAGCCGAAACCGCAACGGCCTGAGCAGCGCCCCGAAAGGGGCACGCCGCTTTCTGACTGCGAGGCCGCTCGCTACCGTGTGCCGTCAATCCGGGCACGGCAGCGAGCGGCCTTGCCACATCTGGCCACTTGCTGCAACGCAGCATGACAAACAGCCTGGTTTCGCCACACACTGCTGCCCATGCAAAAACAATCCATGCCTACTGCGACCACATCCCGTCGAAAGTCAAACACACACCGCCCTCGCGTGGCATTGGCTTTGGCCGGCGGCGGGCCGTTGGGAGCCATTTACGAAATCGGCGCCCTGTGCGCGCTCGACGAGGTGCTGGAGGGCATCCAGTTGAACGAGTGCGATCATTTCGTCGGCGTGTCAGCTGGTGGCTTCATTGCAGCAGGCCTCGCCAACGGCATGTCGCCACGTGAGTTGTGCGAACTGTTCATTCAAAGCGAGTCGGGCACTGGCGAGGTGTTCGACCCTGCATGGATGATGCGCCCGGCCTATGCCGAAATTGCCCAACGGCTGTGCCAACTGCCGGGACTGGGCCTCACTTCGCTGTGGTCCTGGGCATCGGGCAGCAAGTCACTGGTGGGGGCACTGGAAAAACTGGCCCCGGCCATGCCGACGGGCGTCTTCAGTAACGAGGAAGTGCATACACAACTCGCCAAACTGTTCTCCCAGCCTGGTCGCACCAACGATTTTCGGCAGCTGAACCGCCGGTTGACGCTGGTGGCCACCCATCTGGACAGCGGCGACGCGGCACCGTTTGGTCGCGCAGGTTGGGAGCACGTCCCCATATCTCGCGCCATCGCAGCCAGTGCCGCCCTGCCCGGCCTGTTTCCACCGGTGAGGATAGACGGACAGTACTACGTCGATGGTGCATTGAAAAAAACCATGCATGCGACCGTTGCGCTGGACGAAGGCACCGATGTGATGTTCTGCCTGAACCCACTGGTGCCGTTTGATTCGACCCCCGCACCCCACCAGCGCGTGGGTGGCGCGGCCGGCACGCCCATCCCTTCACTGGTTGAAGGTGGGTTCCCAGCGGTCATCAACCAGACCTTCCGAAGCATGATCCACTCGCGGCTCGAACTGGGCATGAAACAGTACGAACGCAGTTACCCCCACACGGCCATCGTCCTGTTGGAACCCGATCAGCGCGACCCCGAGTTCTACATGGCCAACACCTTCAGCTACCGGCAGCGGCGCGAACTGGCCGAACACGCCTACCAGCAGACCCGGTCTTTGCTGCGCACACGCTACACCACACTCAGCACCCAGCTCGGCGTGCATGGCCTGTCCTTGAAGCGGGATGTGCTGGAAGACACGTCGCGCAAGCTGCTGGCGCCTGCTGCCGATGAACGGCGCTGCAACTCGAGACTGGGTGCTGCCATACACCGCTTGCAAGACAGTGTGGACGACATCCAGCACGCACTTGACAGCGGCGCGGTTGAAATGGGCACACATCGGGCACACTGAGCATCCCTGCAACGCCCGGAGGAAGCGCCATGTCAAAAAAGCCACCCCGCAGAACCGCCGAACGGATACTGGAGGTGACCCTTGACCTGTTCAACAGGTTCGGCGAGCCCAACGTCTCCACCACCCTGATTTCTGCCGAACTGGGCATCAGCCCGGGCAACCTGTATTACCACTACCCGGCCAAGGACGAACTCATCAATGCACTGTATGCCCGGTACGAGCAGAGCCTGACCGAAATTCTGATGGCCAGCGACGATGTGAAGAACGTTGAAGATGCCTGGTTCTTCATGCATACCCTGTTCGAGCGCATCTGGCATCACCGCTTTTTCTACCGCGACCTGTCAGACCTGCTGAGCAAGAACCGTCGGCTGGAAACCCAGTTCCAGCTCATGATGCGGCAGAAAACCCGGGCAATACGGGCCATGCTCGATGCCATGGGCCGGGCTGGCACCTTGCGGCTGGACGCGCGTGAACTCGACACCACGGCCAACTGCATGGTGGTGGTGTTGACCTACTGGCTGAATTTCGAGTTCGTGCGTGACCCGCGCAAGGCGCTGGAACCCGAGCACGCTGAAAAAGCCCTGATGCGGGGTGCTGCACACGTGCTCAATCTGCTGGCCCCCTACATGGAACGGGCACACCGCGAGCACCTGCTGCACCTCACCTCCGCGTACAACCAGCCCAACTGAGTTGCCCGTTCACAGGGCCTTTTCGCGTGCCGGGCTTTGCGCTGCGTCAAGATTGCTGCAGATAGCTGTCGCATTTTTGACTGCACCCGGCCCGCAGGCACGACAATCCCAGTGTTGACAACAAAAAAGATGCACTTGGAGACACCATGGCCAAATGGGCAAAGTTCCCCTATTTGGGTGAGTTCAAATACACAGCGGCCTCCCTCAGAAAGCAGTGGGCGCGTTTGCACGCAGCCGATTGCGAACCCGCGCCAGACACCACCGAAGCCTGGGCTGCGTGGGTGCTGTTTCACAACGGTGAGTTCCGTGCGGCGGTCGATGCAGGCCTCAAAGCCGGCCCGAGCGGCATCAACGCAGCCAACAAAGCCAGTTGCATCCATGCCACCTATCTGGAACCCAAAGAGCAAGCCAGGCAAGACATCTACCTTGCCGTGGCCGAACGGGCGCAACAGTTGCAACAGCGCGCCCCCGACAACGCCAACGCCTGGTACTGGCAGGCTTATGCATTGGGCCGATACAGTCAGGGCATCAGCGTGGCCAAGGCATTGGCCGAAGGGCTGGGCACACGTGTGCGCAAGGCGCTGGACAACACACTGAAGCTGGCCCCCCAACACGCCGGTGCCCACCTGGCGCTGGCAGCGTTCCATGCCGAGGTGATCGACAAGGTCGGCATCCTCATCGGGGGCCTGACCTACGGGGCCAAAAAGGAGGTCGGCCTGAAGCACTACCAGACCGCACTGACCCTGACCCCCCATTCCGCCATCGCACTGGTGGAATATGCCAACGGCCTGGTCATGCTGGAAGGCGAGCGTCACCTAAATGAAGCCACTGCCTTGTACCAGCAGGCCGCAGCCTTACAACCTGCGGATGCCATGGAACGGCTGGACATCGAAATGGCCAAAGCCGAGCTCGCCGAGGACTGAGCAGCTGAGCGGCGGTGGCCCATGGGCTCATGCCCGTTGCCCGGCCTGAGCGACGCTTGACTGCGTCAGCCAACACAGGCCCTCAACTGCCGAGTTCGTCACCCCAGGGCAACATCAGCGCCAGCCAGGCCAGGCTTTCAAACTGGGGGGCGAATTCGGCGATGATCTGGCGGGGCTCAGAGCACATGCCGGTGTCGGTGATCACCCCGAATTGCACGCCCCCGCCGTAACTCAGGATGGACACCCCCAGCCCGATGTCACCCGACTGCGGCACCCAGAACATCGTTTGCTCCAGCGTCGCCCCGCAAAAGGCCAACTTGTCACCCGGCCCGGGCACATTGGTCATGACGGCGGTGGTTTTGCGGGAGAACAACCCCAGCAAGGCATCCTGCGCTGGCTTGACCAGCAAACCCGCCACCGACAACAGGCCGAATGCCAGCAAAGGCTGCATGCTCCCTTTCAGGCTCTGCATGCGGGCGCGCACGGCGTAAACGCGTTCAACCGGATTTTCGATTCCCACCGGCAGCACGAGCGGCACCAAGCCAAAACGGTTGCCCATTTTCCAGGCCTGATCCAAAGGCCTGAGGTTCACCGGCACCATGGCGCGTATCTCTTTGCCTGCCACCGCTTCGCCGCGCCGCGACAGGTAACGCCCGATGGCACCTGCCACCGCACTCAGCAGCACATCGTTGACCGAGCATCCCAACGCCTTGCCCACTGCCTTGACTTCTTCGAGCGGGATGGGCTCGCACCAGGCGACGGTTTTCCGTGCAGTGGGTTGGCCTTTCAAGCTGGTGGGCGAGTCGTCGTCCATCAGGGCCAGGGCGGCCAGGTCAGACACCAACTGACTGCCCATGCGTGCAGCAGCAAGTGTGGAGTGAACGGTTGCCTCCAGCCCCTGTCGCGGATGCCCCACGGCATCCACCGACCAGACCATGCCATCACCCGCCGCATCGAGCGCCTTGACCGCCAGTTCGGTCAATGGGCGCACCAGGGTATCAGCCAACCACTCTTGCGGATGCTCGGCCGCGTGCGATACCTTTTTTCTGCGCGTGCGCGGTGGCTTGCCACCGTCGACCAGGCCCATCATTACCGTGATGAGCGCGATGCCATCTGCAATGCAATGGTGAATGCGCGCAATCAGTGCCGAGCCGCCTTCATAGTGTTCGACCAGATGAAACTGCCACAGCGGCCGACGGCGGTCCAGCGGCTGCGTCGCCAACTCACCCACGCGCGCCTGCAATGCCTGCTGGTCCGCCAATGCGGCCGCGCCCCCCTTTCGCCGCCCCTTTGAGGCTGCTTGGCTCCTGGCGGGCAAAACCTCACGCACCACATGCTGGTGGATGTCGAATGCCGGATCGTCCACCCAGGTGGCACCGGCGGCATCCTCCACCACCAACTGACGGAAGCGCGGAATGGGGAACAGCCTTTCCGTGATGCGCACACACACGTCCTCGTAGCGCACACCGGGCTTGAGCACCCATACACCCAGGATCATCATCAGGTTGGCTGCCGAATCCATCCGCAGCCACGCGGTATCGACCTTGCTCATGCGCTCGCCCGACAGGCCCAGCACACCCTGAATGGCATCGGTGAACGGATGATGCTCACGATCACGCGCACCAGATGATCCGGACGAACCCTCTGCAGCACGGCGGGAGCCGACGGGTTGGGTGGGAATACGTGTGACCATGACAATGTTCCAGATGGAGTGATCAGACTGCGCGACAGTCGGCACAGGACCCGACTGGAGTTAACCCCCTATTTTGTCTGCACCGACACCCCCTAAGATAACGTGCAAACACCCCGCGCACCGGCCACAGGCCGAGCAATTTCCTCAACCCCTGACCGAAAGTCTGTCCATGGCCAAACTCAAAGCCCAATTCGAAGCTGCTGTTGCCAACTCCAAGAACCTGAGCGAGCGCCCCGACAACGCCACGCTGCTGAAAATCTATGCCCTGTACAAGCAGGCCACAGCAGGCGACAACACCGAGAAGAAGCCCGGCTTCACCGACATGGTGGGTCGCGCCAAATGGGACGCCTGGAACAAGCTGCAAGGCACCGACAGTGACGATGCCATGCAGCAGTACATCGACCTGATCGAATCCCTGAGCTGACAACCCCAAGGCCAGCGCCAGCTGGCACGGTGGACGGCCCTGCCGCCCACCCGGCTCACAAAAAGCCACCCGACAAGCCTCGCCAGCCACCGCTGGCGGGGCTTTTGTGTCACTGCACCACGCCTTTGGCCCGCAACTCGGCAATCTGCGCCACCGACAGCCCCATGCCCGCCAGCACGGCATCGGTGTCCTGTCCCAGCGCGGGCGCGTCGCTCACATGCTGGCCGGGTGTACGTGACAGCTTGGGCACGATGCCGGGCACCAGCAGGCTGCTGCCATCGGCTTGCGCGCGCTCGATCAGCATGCCGCGAGCCGCGTAATGCGGGTCGGCTGCAATGTCTGCCACGGTGTAGATGCGCCCAGCCGGAACCTGAGCGGCATCCAGGGCCGCCAGGGCCTCGCCCACCGTCCGCGCAGCGGTCCACTGGCCGATGGCGGCATCCAGTTCCGCCACGCGGGCCACCCGCCCCGCGTTGTGAGCCAGATCGGGGGCTTGCCCCAGATCGTCCCGCCCGATGACGGTCATGAGTCGCCTGAAAATCCCGTCGCCATTGCCGCCGATCAGCACGTAGCCGTCTGCACACAGGTAGGCATTGCTCGGGGCAATGCCCGGCAGCGCACTGCCCCCAGGGCCGCGAACGGCACCGAAGGCGCTGTATTCGGGCAACAGGCTTTCCATGCAGTTGAACACCGCCTCGTACAACGCCACGTCAATCACCTGCCCCTGTCCGCTGCGCTGCCGCTCGTGCAGCGCCATCAGGATGCCGATGACACCGTGCAACGCAGCCAGTGTGTCGCCCAGACTCACCCCGACCCGCACGGGCACCTCGCCGGGCTGCCCGGTCAGGTGCCGCATGCCCCCCATGGCCTCGCCCAACAGGCCGAACCCCGGCTTGTCACGGTAGGGCCCGGTCTGGCCGTACCCGCTGACACGCAGCACCACCAGCCGGGGGTTGGCCTTGACCAGTTCATCGGGCGCCAGACCCCACGACTCCATCGCACCGGGACGGAAGTTTTCAATCAGCACATCGGCCTCGGCGGCCAGCGCGCGCACGATGTCCCGTGCTTGCGAGCTGCGCAAGTCGAGCGCCAGCGAACGCTTGTTGCGCGACTGCACCTGCCACCAGACCGATGTACCGTCTTTCAGCAAACGCCACACGCGCAGCGGGTCGCCCCCGGGCGAGCCGTCTTTGCCAGGTGGCTCGATCTTGATGACCTCGGCACCGAAGTCCGACAAGGTCTTGGCGGCAAACGGCCCGGCAATGAGTTGCCCCATTTCCACCACCTTCAGGCCCGCCAGCGGGCCGAAGGCAGGCCGCGCATCCGAACGGTTGAACGCACCCATGCAGCGGCCTCAGGCGGCTGGCTTTTTGCGCGATTTGGGCGCTGCCTTGGTTGCGCCAGCTGGTGCCGTTTTGGCTGCCGGATGGGCGGCCATCAGCTCGTCGAGGTTTTTGACGATTTCCGACTCGATACGACCCTTGAAAGCGCCCAACAGGATGCCCAGCTGCGCATCGAGCTCGAAGCGCCTGGCGCAGACCCGCAGCGTGCCTTTGACGCCGCTGCGGGAAAAGCTCACCAGGTCTTCGTCGTCGCCCTCTTCATACGTACAGGCCATGTCGAACTCATTCTCGACCTGCTCTGCCCACTGGAAAGCAATCTTGCGGGCTTTGGCCTTGGAAAAATGGTGGTCTCGCTCAATGTGTATGTGGGCCATCTTGAAGTTTGATCCAGATCAGAAAGACTCATCATAGTTTCCCCAGACGGGTCTGTGTAAGGGTTAAATGGAGGTTTGGGCTTTTTGCCCACCGCATGCGCCCCCGCGCGCAACAGACAGGACGCTCCACATGTTGTCACCCAAACCCCTCTTCAGCCCTGCGCACCTGGGCGAACGCACTCACAACGAGACCGAGGCGCTGAACAATTTGGCGCACCGACTGGGAGAAGCCTGTGCGCTGCACGCACAGAAAATCCAGTCATCGCTGGCCAACTTCCATGGCAGCCTCAGCGAACAAGGCAGGCAACTCAGCCAGACCCTGCAAGCCGAACTGGCCGATGGATCGTGGCTGGCACAGGCCCAGGCCTACTGGGTCGATGCGCTGCAGCGCACCGCCCTGACCCTCGACACCCTGCGCGAGCGCGGCAACAACGACCTGGCGCACGAAGCGGCCGGGACCCCACCGGTGCTGGCCTATGACCACGAACTGATCGTGGACGGACACACGCTGCCCCATCCCGTCAACTACCAGTTGCTGCACATCCTGCCGCCCAAGGGCATCACGGTGCACGAGTGGAAGCGGCCCTACATGATCATCGACCCGCGCGCAGGACATGGCGCGGGCATTGGCGGGTTCAAGGAAGACAGCCAGGTCGGCGTGGCACTGCGGGCAGGGCACCCGGTTTACTTCGTCGTGTTCCGTCAACGGCCGGTCGAAGGACAGACACTGGCCGATGTGATGCGTGCCGAAGCGGGTTTTGTGCGCGAAATCGTGCGCCGTCACCCCGATGCACCCGCCCCCATCATCGTCGGCAACTGCCAGGGGGGCTGGGCAACAATGCTGCTCGCGGCTGCCAACCCCGACATCACCGGTCCGCTGGTCATCAATGGTGCGCCCATGGCCTACTGGTCTGGCCATGTGGGCGAAAGCCCCATGCGCTACAACGGCGGGCTGCTGGGTGGGGCTTTGCCTGCGCTGGTGCTGTCAGACCTGGGCCACGGCCAGTTTGACGGTGCCCACCTGGTCAGCAATTTCGAGATGCTGAACCCCGGGCGCAACCTGTTTGGCAAGTACTACGACCTGTTTGCCCACATTGACAGTCAGGAGGCCCGCGATGCGTTTCTGGAGTTCGAGCGCTGGTGGGGCGGCTACCACTTCACCAACGAGGCGGAAATCCGCTGGATCGTCGAACAGCTGTTTGTGGGCAACAAGCTGGCGCGTGGCGAGGCCAGCCTTGAGCACGGTCGGCCCCTGGACCTGAAGGCCATCCGCTCGCCCATCATCGTGTTCGCCAGCCGTGGCGACAACATCACGCCGCCCCAGCAGGCATTGAACTGGATTGTGGACACCTACGCCAACGAGCGTGAAATCGTCATCCGGGGCAACCGCATCATCTACATGGTGCATGACAAAGTGGGCCACCTGGGCATCTTCGTGTCGTCGTCGGTGGCCAAGAAAGAACATGCCGAGATGGCATCGACCCTCAAGACCATCGAGGCCCTGGCACCCGGTCTGTACGAAATGATGATCGAAGACATCCTGGGTGACGGCGATGCAGCCCACTTCGTGGTGAGTTTTCGCGCCCGCACCATGGCAGATGTGCTCAACGTCATCAGCAGCGACCGCTCAGACGAGCGCGACTTTGCCGCAGTGGCCCGCCTGTCTGAAATGGGTGTGCACACCTACGAAACGCTGCTGCGCCCGGCGGTGCAATCGGTGGTCACGCCGCAAACCGCGCAGCTGATGGAAGCCTGCCACCCCTCGCGCGCCAGCCGCCGCATGATGGCCGATGCCGTCAACCCCGTCATGCCCGTGGTGAAAGCAGCAGCAGCGGCCGCCCGTGCCGACCGCAGGCAAGCGGGCGCAGACAACCCTTTCCTGGTCGCTGAGCAGGCCCTCGCGGCCGGCATCACGCAGACGATGGACCTGTTGCGCGATGTGCGCGATGCCGCCTACGAACTGAGCTTCATTGCGCTGTATGGCAACCCGTTCATGCAATGGGTGGGCACCACCCATGCCCACAACCGCGCCCACAAAGACGCGCAGGAACTGCGCTACCTGCCTGAAGTGCAGGCCATGCTGCTGGGCTGCGACCAGGGTGGGCTGGAGGCGGCCGTCATCCGCATGCTGATCCTGATGGCCGACTCGCGCGGCTCGGTCCGCCGCGACAGGCTCGAACGATCGGCCCAGGTGCTGACTGCGGAGGAGCCGTTTGCCTCGCTGACGGCCGACCGCCGAGCAGCCATCATCCGGCAGCAGTCCATCATCGTGGAGTTTGAACGCGAGGGTGCGATCGAAGGCCTGCCCTACCTGCTGCCCCACGCCGAATTGCGCCAGCGCGCGCTGGACACAGTGCGTTACGTCGTCGGGCCGCGCAACGACATGGCACCCAGCTCGCAAGCACTGCTGACGCGGCTGGAAGAGTTGCTGAGCCAGGCTCCCCAGAGCCTGCCGCCCCGGCCCAATGGCGTGCAGCCTGTCTCGGCCGACGCCTTGCGCACCGAGTTGTTGCACCCGTCCGACAACACGCCACCCTTGGCTGCTGTCACCCCAGGCCCGTCCGTGACGGTGGACCGGCGCGCCGCCCGCCCAAGCAAACCGGCAAGCAGCCCGGCATCTGCTGTGGCCCCAACCACCCCAGCGAGCCCAACCACCCCAACCCGGCCCGCCCGGGCGCGCACCCCTCGGGGCACTGCGGCAAAAGCACCCCAACAGCGCACCAGCAAGCCGAAGACAGCCTGAACCCGGTTTGAAAAAAACTGGCCTGCTCCGCTGGTAATCAATGGTCCGACAGGCTGCTAAGGCCGGCTGAGGCGCTGCAAGGCCGCGTGCCGGTCGGCATGCGGCAGGCGGGCCAGATCGGCCACTGCGGCATGAAAACGGGCAAAGGACTGCCCCTCGCGTTCGAACAGGGTTTCGAACGCGGGCACCCACTGGTCGTAGGCAGCCTGCAAGGCGAACGTGGCGTTGTTGCTGCGCGCCACCCAGGCGTCGTAGCCGCTGTAACCACCCCATGCCGCCTTCAGCTCGGCGTAGCGGGCACGAAAACGGGCCATCTCGGCGGCCTTGGCTGCACGCACATCAACGCTACCAAAATGAGTAGCTGAAGAAGCATTACCATCAAGCGATGGGGCATAAATTCGTTTCAAATTTTGCCGCACCTCGCGCGTGAGTGTCCGAAAAGCCTGCCGCCGGGCATCGAACACCTCGAATGCCGCACGGGCCTGCTCGGAGCCGTGCAATGCCAGCCAGCGCTGGCCACCCAGCCTTTCAACCGCAGTGGCGTAGGACTCATTGAACGCGGTGTCGTCCTGCGCGTACACCACCTGGTGGGCCAACTCGTGAAACAGCAAGCGCGCCAGCTCGCCCTCGACATGCCCCAGAAAGGTGTTGAGCAAAGGGTCGCCCCCCAGCCAGTTCATCCACCCCAACGTCGAGTAGGCAGGCACGGGGTAAACCGCCGCTTCGAGCCCCTGTGCCGTCAGCGTGGCCGCAAACGCCTCGGCATCGGCCTGTTTGAAGTAACCCCGGTAACCGGCGCAGCCCAGCACCGGGTAGCACCAGGTTTGCAAATCGAGCGACAGTTCGGTGGTCGCCACCACGTTCCACACCACCGCTGTGCGCCCCAGGTCGGCATAGCGTGTGTAGCTGGCGTTGTCGGGCAGGCCCAGATCTGTGACGGCGAACTGCCGCATGCGCTGGGCCAGCGCCAGCCGGGCCTTCAGCGCCGGGTTCACCCCCGGGTCGGCGAGCCAATCGTCCACCGGCCGCGCGGCGTTCATGAGCGCCACATGCCCGGTCACGGACTGCCAGTAGTAACCCAGGCCGGGCGCACCTGTGGGGCCGCTGCTGGCACAGCCAGCGACCACCGGTGCCAGGCACAACACGGCCCACCACCGCCGCAGCCACCCAAGCTGCATAAGCCACCTCAGCCCCCCCTCCAGCCCAATGCCAGCCAGGCTGTGGTGTGGCCACCAGTGCTCCGGCACCACCTGGCGGACCCTGACGCCGACACGCCCTGCCATATCAGACGCTGGCAGCTGCCTGGCCGGCCAACGCATCACCCGGTATGCCCATGCGCTCTACCTGCACCAGGCAGTCGTAAAAGGTGGGGCCGCCGCCCATGTCGGTCAGTGCCTGGCTGGTCACTTCGTTGACGTTGGTGCCGTGCAAGCCGAACTTGCGCCACCACACACCCAGCCCGTTCACCACGCCGGGCCTGGCCCGTGGGCTGACGCGCGCGGTGCAGTGGTAGCTGCCCCGGTCGTTGAACACCCGCACGGTGTCGCCGTGGGCGATGCCCCGCTGCGCCGCATCGTCGGCGCACAGCTCCAGCAAGGGTTCGCCTTCGATGTTGCGCAGGCTGGTCACGTTGACGAAGGTGGAGTTCAGGAAGTTGCGTGCAGGCGGCGAAATGAAGGCCAGCGGGTAACGCTCGGCCAGCGCCGGGTGGCTGGCCACCGACTCCAGGTTGGGCACGTGGTCAGGCAAGCCATCTTGCCCCTTGTCGGCTAGGCGCTGGCAAAACAGCTCGCACTTGCCCGACGGGGTGGGGAACCCGCCTTGCGCAAACGGTGCCTCGGGCGCGAAACGCTGGGGCAAGGGCGCAAACCCATTGGCCAGCAGGGTGTCGAACAACACACCGTCGTCACTGCTGTCGGCAAACGCTGTGCGGCACAGGGTTTCGTCGGTGTCGGCGAAGCAGGCACTGTCCGGGCCGCTCTCGGCAAACCCCATGCGTGCCGCCAACGCCCGGAACACGTCGGTGTTGGGTCGGCACTCGCCCAGAGGAGCAATGGCCGGGCGGTTGAGCAGCACGTCGGTGTGGCCGTAGCTGGTGTGGATATCCCAATGTTCCAGCTGCGTGGTGGCGGGCAGGATGTAGTCGGCGTAGTCGGCGGTGTCGGTCTGGAAGTGCTCCAGCACCACAGTGAACAGGTCTTCACGCGCAAAGCCCTTCACCACCTTGCCCGACTCGGGGGCCACGGCCACGGGGTTGCTGTTGTACACCACCAGTGCCTGCACGGGCGGGCCACCGTTCAGCACCGGGTCACCGGCCCGGGCCGTCAGCGCATCGCCAATCTGGCTCATGTTGATGGTGCGGGGGGCACGCCCCACCAGCCCGTGTGCGAGCAAATCCGGGCGGAACAGCGCCTCGCGCCGGATGGGAAACGTCCCGGAGCTGGACAGCAGCAGCCCACCCGACGCATGCCGCCAGCTGCCCAGCAGCGCAGGCAGACAGGCCACCGCACGCACCGCATTGCCCCCCCCGCGCACGCGCTGCATGCCGTAGTTGAGGCGGATGGCCACGGGCTCGCCGCGGCGGGCCGTTTCGCCCATCAGACGGGCGAGGTCCCGGATGACCTGGGCTTCGATGCCGCACACGGCGGCGGCACGCTCCGGTGTCCATAGCAAACAACGCTCCTTCAATGAGCGCTGGATGCCGTTTTTATCTGAGAAATTCTCCCAACCCACCGTGTGCCGGGCGATGTAGTCATCGTCCAGCCAGCCGTGCACGGTGAACTCGTGCATCAGTGCCAGCGCCAGTGCGGCATCGGTGCCAGGCAGCAGGGCGAGGTGGTGGTGGCATCTTTCGGCGGTCTCACTCAGGCGGGGGTCGATGCACACCAGCGTGGCCCCCTGTCGTTTGGCCTCTTGCGCATGTCGCCAGAAATGCAGGTTGCTGCCGATGGCGTTGCTGCCCCAGATGACGATGACTTTGGACTGGGCAAACGCCTCGACACGCATGCCCACCTTGGCCCCCAGGGTGTGCACCAGCGCATCGGCCCCGGCACTGGCGCAGATGGTGCGGTCCAGCAGGCTCGCCCCCAGCCGGTGGAAGAACCGCGCGGCCATGCCCTCGCCCTGCACCAGCCCCATGGTGCCGGCGTAGCTGTAGGGCAACACGGCACGGGGGTCGTCCGCCGCAATGGTGTGCAGCCGATGGGCAATGTCCGTCAGTGCATCGTCCCAACTCACACGCTGGAACTGGCCTGACCCTTTGGGGCCGACCCGCTTCAGGGGGTGCAGCAACCGGTCGGGGTGGTGTGTGCGCTCGGCATATCTGGACACCTTGGCGCACAGCACACCGGCCGTGGCCGGGTGGTCCGGGTTGCCCTGCACCTTGACGGCCACGCCGTTTTCAACCGTGGTGATCAGCGCACACGTGTCGGGACAATCGTGCGGGCAGGCACCGCGCACGGTTTGAGAGAGGGGGAACACATCCTCACGGGACGACGCAGTGGTTTTTGACATAAACCTGACAGACTGGAATGGCCAATGGCAGAATCTGCCACTTCAAAAAAAATACACACCGGAGACCGTAACATGAACCGACGTCGCGCGCTGAAACTGTTCAGCGGCCTGGGGGCATTGCCAATGCTCCACCGGCAGACGTTTGCCCAGTCCGAGGGCGCGCTGGTGCTGGGCCAATCGGCCGCTTTCAGCGGGCCGGCCGCACAGCTCGGCCAACAATACCACCTGGGCGCGCAGGTGTACTTTGAAGCCCTGAACGCGAAAGGCGGCATCAACGGCCGGCAGGTGGTGCTGAAAAAGCTGGACGACGGCTACGAGCCCGAACGCTGTGCCGCCAACACGCGGCAGTTCATCGCTGACGACGTGTTTGCCCTGTTCGGCTATGTGGGCACGCCCACCACGGCGGCGGCCTTGCCGCTGGTGACGGAAGCCCGCGTCCCACTGTTCGCACCGCTGACGGGCGCCATGTCGCTGCGCGAGCCCTACAACCGCCAGGTGGTGCATGTGCGGGCGTCGTACGACGACGAAACGGCGGCCATCATCCGACACGCCAGCTCGTCCGGCATCAGAAAAATCGCGGTGTTTCACCAGAACGACGGCTACGGCCAGGCGGGTCTGGCGGGCGTCATGCGCGCCATGTCTGCCAACAAGGAAGAGCCGGTGGCCATCGGCACGGTGGAGCGCAATTCCACCGATGTGGCGTCGGCACTCGCCGCCATCCTGCCCAAATCGCCAGAAGCCATTGTGCAGATCGGCACCTACAAGGCGTGTGCCTCGTTCGTGCGCCAGGCGCGCCGCGCGGGCTTCAGCGGCACGTTTTACAACGTGTCGTTCGTCGGCACCCAGGCCTTGCTGGAAGAACTGGGTGCCATGGCGGCGGGCGTGGCCGTGAGCCAGGTGGTGCCGTTTCCCTATTCAGCGGCCACGGCGCTGTCATCGGAATACCTGACCGCCTTGAGGGCAGAGGGCAACCGGGGCATCCAGCCCAACTACTCGGGCATGGAAGGCTATCTGGCTGCCCGCGTGTTTGCCGAAGCCGCCACGCGGGCGGGCAAAAAGCTCACCCGCGAGAGCTTCCTGTCTGCTGTGCAAGGCCTGTCGTCACTCAACCTGGGCGGGTTCACGCTGAACTATGGCCCCAACAAACACACCGGCTCCAACTTTGTGGAGCTGACCCTGCTGACCAAAGACGGCACCGTGCGCCGTTGAATTTGCTGAAAGCCTGCACATGAACCTCATCGACCCCATCGTTGCCCAGGCCGCTGGCGTGGCCGACATCCGCCGCGACATCCACGCGCACCCCGAGCTGTGCTTCCAGGAGGTTCGCACCGCCGATCTGGTGGCCGCCAAGCTGACCGAATGGGGCATTCCCATCCACCGGGGGTTGGGCACCACGGGCGTGGTGGGCATCGTTCACGGGCGGGACGGTGGCGCACACGCGGGCGGCACAGGCCGGGCCGTTGGCCTGCGGGCCGACATGGATGCCCTGCCGATGACCGAACTCAACACCTTTGCACACGCCAGCCAGCACGAGGGCAAGATGCATGCATGCGGCCACGATGGTCACACCGCCATGCTGCTGGCCGCCGCCCAGCACCTGGCGACGCACCGCAACTTCGATGGCACGGTCTACCTGATTTTCCAGCCCGCCGAAGAAGGCGGCGGCGGTGCCCGCGAGATGATCAAAGACGGCCTGTTCGAGCTGTTCCCCATGGATGCCGTGTTCGGCATGCACAACTGGCCCGGCCTGCCGGTGGGCACATTTGCCATCAGCCCGGGGCCGGTGATGGCATCGAGCAACGAATTCAAAATCACCATCCGTGGCAAGGGCAGCCATGCTGCGCTGCCCCACAATGGCATCGACCCTGTGCCCGTGGCCTGCCAGATGGTGCAGGCGTTCCAGACCATCATCACGCGCAACAAAAAACCGGTGGACGCAGGCGTGATCAGCGTGACCATGATCCACACCGGCGAAGCCACCAACGTGGTGCCCGACAGCTGCGAAATCCAGGGCACGGTGCGCACGTTCACCATCGAGGTGCTCGACCTCATCGAACAGCGCATGCGCGACATTGCCCAGCACACCAGCGCCGCGTTTGGCGCGACCTGCGAGTTTGCGTTCAAGCGCAACTACCCGCCCACCGTCAACCACCCTGCCGAAGCCGCGTTTGCGCGGCAGGTGATGACGACCATCGTGTCAGACGAACAGGTGGTGGCGCAGGAGCCCACCATGGGCGCTGAAGATTTTTCCTACATGCTGCAGGCGCGGCCCGGCGCGTACTTCTTCATTGGCAACGGCGACGGTGCCCACCGCGCCGGCTACGACGGTCTGGGCCACGACACGGGACCCTGCCTGCTGCACAACCCGCACTACGACTTCAATGACCAGCTCATCCCCCTCGGCGCGAGCCTTTGGGTGCGGCTGGTGGAGCAGTGGCTGTCGAAAGCATCCGCATGATGCCCACCACGCCCCGCACCGCTGCCGATGCAGACGCCTGCTTTGCCGGCACCTATGCCGAGGCACGCAAGCAGTTCCTGACCGAAGCCACTGCCGCCGGCCTGGCCCTGCAACACCATGCGCACCCGTTGACCGGTGCGCAGGGCGAACCCCTGGCGATGGATGTGGCACGCCACGGCCCGATGACTGTCGAGCGGCTGCTCATCGTCAGCAGCGCCTGCCACGGCGTGGAAGGCCACTGTGGCTCCGGCGTGCAGGTGGCCGCCTTGCGCGACCCCAGTTTTCTGTCCAGCGCCCGTGACAACAGGGTGGCGGTGCTGTTCATCCATGCGCTGAACCCGCATGGTTTCTCGCACAGCCGCCGCGTCACCCACGAAAACGTGGACCTGAACCGCAACTTCCAGCGGTTTGACCAGCCATTGCCCGCCAACCACGGCTATGCTGAGCTGCACGACCTGTTGCTGCCCGACCACTGGCCGCCCGATGCCGCCAACCAGGCCGCTGTGTCCGGCTGGGTGGCCGAGCACGGCCTGCCACGCTACCAGGCTGCCGTCAGCCAGGGCCAGCACACCCACGCAGACGGCCTGTTTTTCGGCGGCACCGCGCCCACCTGGAGCAACCAGACCCTGCGCAGCGTGCTGCGTGAACACGGACAGGGTGCCCGGCACGTGGCATGGATCGACCTGCACACCGGCCTGGGTCCGTGTGGGGTGGGCGAGCGCATCTGGGCCGGCATGAACAACCCGCAGGCCATCGCCCGTGCCCGGCAGTGGTGGGACAACGGTGGCGCCACGCCCATCACGTCCATCTACGACGGTTCATCGACATCGGCGCTGCTGACCGGCCTGATGTGGTCGGCCATCCACGACGAGTGTCCAGACGCTGCCTACACGGGCATGGCGCTGGAGTACGGCACGGTGCCGATCACGTCTGTGATCGACGCGCTGCGTGCCGACCACTGGCTGCACCGGGCACGCCAGCAAGGCCGGGCGGTTGGAGCCGACCTGGCCGCCCAGATTGCCCAGAGCATGCGCGACGCCTTCTACGTGGCAACCACCGATTGGCACGAGCAGGTGGTGGCACAGGGGCTGCAGGGGCTTCACCAGGCCATCCAGGGCCTGAAAATATCAGCCTAAATATGTAGCATCACCTGCCGCTGCGGAAGCGTTAGAGCCTGTTATTTACCCAGAAATTTACGCCGAAGTTGATAGCAATCAGCAGTGCAACACCCCGATCAGGGGAGCGATCCGCAAACGCTGAACCCGGCAACTGCACAGGCCCGGCCGCTTGACCCTGACAGCAGATCAGGCCTTGAACCGGCGGCCAGCGATCTCCAGCAGGCCGTCAAAAATCAGGCTCTCCACCAGCTCCACCTGGTTGGACATGCTGGGGGCCATTTTCCAACCCGCCCCACCGGTCATGATGCAGACCGGCTCCTGTCCGGTGTGGCGGCGCAGGTTGTCCACCATGCGCTGCACCGCACCGGCAATGGCGAAGGTGCCGCCCGTGGTCAGCGCATCGCTGGTGTTGGTGGGGAAGTCGCATACGTCACCCGTGGGCACATGCAAGCCTGCGGTGCCCGACTCCAGCGCGCGCAGCATGATGCCGTGACCGGGCAGGATGATGCCGCCCAGAAAACGGCCATCGGCATCAATCGCCTCTACCGTGACGGCCGTGCCGACCATGACCACGACACAGGGCCGGTTTTCGCCACGGGCCAGCACATGCTGGCGGGCACCGATCATGGCCACCCAGCGGTCCGCTCCCAGGCGGCCCGGGTGGTCGTATCCATTGGTCATGCCCCCTTCCTGCACCGAGGGGACGACCCACTGGGGGTGCACGTCCCACATGTCAAGCTGCTGCTCGACCCTGCGGCGGACGGCATCGCCAGCCACCACGCAGCCCAGCACCCAGCGGGGCTGGGCCAGTGCGCTCCAGTCGCCATCGGCGAGCTTGTCAATGTTTTCGAGGAACTGCGCACCGTGTGCCAGCAGGCGCGCGCCGGTGCAGGGCGCGTCGTACACCGCCCACTTCAGGCGGGTGTTGCCGATGTCGAGTGCCAGTAATGTCATGGGGCGGGATTATGACCACCTGCCCGCCCGGCACGCTCGGCAGCAGCGTCGGCACGGTGCACGGCGAACCGCCGCCGCGTGAAGGGCCGCATCAATTCTGTCGCCAAGGCAAGCCTTGGAAGCGCCAGCCACCTTTGCGGTTGCGGTGGGCTTCGCCGTCCGGGTCACCCTCAAAACCTTCCAGGATGTTGTAGGCCTCCAGCCCCAGATCGGTGGCCCGTTTGGCTGCCGCGATGGAGCGCACACCGCTGCGGCACAGCAGCACCAGCTTGGCTCCGCCACTGGCTGCCTGGCGGATGGCCTCGTCGAACTGCGGGTTCATCGCCATGCCGGGCCATTGCTTCCAGGCCACGGCCACGGCACCCGGCACAAAACCCACCCACTCCCGCTCGGCATCGGTGCGCACATCGACGAGCACCGCTTTGCCCGCCTGCACCCAGGCCCATGCGAGTTGGGCAGACACATCGCCCGCATAACCGGCTGCGGGCCGGGGCTGAGACATGAGCTGACCCTCGGCGTCGTGCCGGGCGGCTGCCGTGAGGCCCGACACCAGATTGGCGGGCACGGCCTCTGCGATGCGTTTGGGTTGCGGGAGGTTGAGACCGTTCATGATGGCGACAAATTCGTCCTGTGTTTTGCCTGCGACGCGCGCGTTGGTGGCCTTTTCCTGCCCGATGGAAGAATGCATGCGTCCCTGGTAGTCGTGCCCGGGCCAGACGGTGGTGTCGTCGGGCAAGGCAAACAGCACCTGCGTCAGGCTGCGGTACAGCGCCTCGGCGCTGCCCGACTGGAAATCGGTTCGGCCACAGCCGTTGATGAGCAAGGTGTCGCCGGTGAACACATGGCGCTCGCCCTCTGACTCCCACACATAACTCATGCTGCCTGCTGTGTGGCCGGGTGTGTGCAAAGCCGTCAGCACCTGGTTGCCAAACCGCAAGGTGTCGCCGTGCTGCAGTTGCACGGCGGCGGGGCCAATGCCGCAGCCTGCCGGGGCGGCCGTACGCGCACCGGTGTGCTCGGCCAGCACGCCGGCACTGGTGATGTGGTCGGCATGGGCATGCGTCTCCACGGTCCAGGCCAGCTTGAGCCCATGCGCACGCAAGGTGGCCAGGTCACGGCTCAGCTGCTCGTCCACCGGGTCGATCAGGAGTGCGTCCCGCGTGTCTGCGTCGAACAGGATGTAGGTGTATGTGCTGGAGGCCGGATCAAACAGTTGCAGGGGTTTCATGGCATCAGGAAAACTTGGTCAGCATGTCGGCCACGTCGTCCGCAGGCACTTCCCCCTGAGCGATGACACAACCCACAAGTGAGTAGAACGACTTGTCCAGCGCCTTGCGCGCGGCGGCGAGCTGCTGGGCGATTTTTTCGCAGTCCTCGCCTTCTTCGATCAGGCGCTGGACGCCCCTCAACTGCCCTTCCACGCGCTTGAGGCGCATCACCAACGCCCGTTTGCGCTCGGGGTCTTTGACTGTGGTCATCTTTTGATCCTGTGATATGGGGCGGCTGTCTCGCGAACAGACCCGTCCGCGCCACAACCACCATTGATGTGACACAGAGTGTAAGCAAACCCGTATCCCTTGGACACCCCTTGGACACCCCCATGCACAGCGTCAATGTTGCCCCGACAGTCGCCCCATGAGACGCACCGTTGACCGCGCCGTCAAACGCCCCGATGACGTCCCGTGTGATTCCCCCATGGCCTCGACGCGTGGCATCACTTGCGTCACTCTGCGCGAGCTGGCTGAGCATGCCAAGGCAGGACCGACGCTGAACATCCCGCCCAACATCACAGACCCGCCGCAACTTCAACGTCAAACCAACCTGATGCGGGTATGCACCGGATGACTTTTCGGGCGCGGTGCGTTACCATTTCAAATTGACGTTTACGTAAACGTCAACACACACCACACACGTCAGCTGCAGCTGGCGCATCCGTCGGGTTTCCACCACCTGTATTCCACCGAAAGCCACACATGAGCGACCTGTCCGCCGAGTTCAAAGCCCTGGCCAACTACCGCCCCACCCACAAAGTGCGCTTCGTCACTGCCGCCAGTCTGTTCGACGGGCACGATGCCGCCATCAACATCATGCGCCGAATTTTGCAAAGCATGGGCGCAGAGGTGATCCACCTGGGCCACAACCGCAGCGTGGACGATGTGGTGACCGCCGCGCTACAGGAAGACGTGCAGGGCATCGCCATCAGCTCCTACCAGGGCGGGCATGTGGAGTATTTCAAGTACATGGTGGACTTACTGCGCCAGCGTGGTGGCAGCCACATCCAGGTATTCGGTGGTGGTGGCGGCGTGATCGTGCCCGCTGAAATCCGCGAGCTGCAAGCCTACGGCGTGAGCCGCATCTACAGCCCTGAAGACGGCCAGCGCATGGGCCTGGCCGGCATGATCGGCGAGATGGTGATGCGCTGCGACCAAGACATCACCGGCTATGCCCCCACCAGCTTGGATGCCATCCAGGGCCACACCGAGGCATCGTGGCGCGCGCTGGCCCAACTGATCACCGCCCTGGAAAACCAGAGCGAAGCTGCCACCCGCGACAGTTCAACAACAGATCACCCGCTTGCGCTTGATTTGAAAGAACTGGCAGCTACCAATAAAGTACCGGTACTGGGCATCACCGGCACCGGCGGCGCAGGCAAGTCCAGCCTGACGGACGAACTGATCCGCCGCCTGCGGCTGGACCAGAACGACCAGCTGCGCGTGGCCGTCATCAGCATCGACCCCAGCCGCCGCAAGAGCGGTGGTGCCTTGCTGGGCGACCGCATCCGCATGAACGCAACCGGTGTATGGGCTGCCCCCACGCTTGCCGCTGACGCGTCGGCGCTGCCCCCCGAGGGGGCTGCTGACACCTTGGGGCGGCCCGGCGGTGTCAGCACGGCAAACCGGCAGCGCATTTTCATGCGCAGCTTGGCCACCCGCGATTTCGGCAGCGAAATTTCCGCCGCGCTGCCCGAGGTAATTGCCGCCTGCAAAGTGGCGGGGTTCGACCTGGTGATCGTGGAAACCTCCGGCATCGGCCAGGGCGATGCGGCCATCGTGCCTCACGTTGATGTGCCCATGTACGTGATGACGCCCGAGTTTGGCGCGGCCAGCCAGCTGGAAAAGATCGACATGCTGGACTTTGCCGAGTTTGTCGCCATCAACAAGTTTGACCGCAAGGGTGCCTCTGATGCGCTGCGCGATGTGTCCAAGCAGGTGCAGCGCAACAAGGAGGCCTGGACCACCCCCACCGACCAGATGCCGGTGTTTGGCACCATGGCCGCCCGCTTCAACGACGACGGCGTGACTGCGCTGTACCAGGCGCTCAAACCCCGGCTGGCCGAACTGGGCCTGCCTGTGGCCGAGGGCCGCCTGCCGGTGGTGACGGTGCGCCACAGCACCAACCAGACCCCCATCGTGCCCCCGGTACGCACCCGCTACCTGGCCGAAATTGCCGACACCGTGCGCGGCTACAAGGCCAAGGCCCGCGCCCAGGCGCGCCTGGCCCGCGAAGTGCAACAGCTTCGCGCGGCTGCCGCCATGCTGGAAGTGGGCAAGCCCGGCAAGGCCAGGGCCGCCGAGGCCGCCCTGGAGCTGGCGCAGGAACGCGAAGACCGCATGGACCCCGCCGCCCGTAAGCTGGTGGCCCAATGGCCTGCGATGCAACAGGCCTACGCCGGCGACGAATACGTGGTGAAGATCCGCGACAAGGAAATCCGCACTGCGCTCACCACCAAAAGTTTGAGCGGCACCACCATCCGCAAGGTGTGCCTGCCGCAGTACGAAGACCACGGCGAAATTCTGAAGTGGCTGATGCTGGACAACGTGCCCGGCAGTTACCCCTACACCGCAGGCACCTTCGCCTTCAAGCGCGAGGGCGAAGACCCCACCCGCATGTTCGCGGGCGAAGGTGACCCCTTCCGCACCAACCGCCGCTTCAAGCTGGTGAGCGAGGGCATGGCCGCCAAGCGCCTGTCCACCGCGTTCGACTCGGTCACGCTGTACGGCAACGACCCCGACCTGCGCCCCGACATTTACGGCAAGATCGGCAACAGCGGCGTGAACGTGGCCACGCTGGACGACATGAAGGTGCTGTACAGCGGGTTTGACCTGTGCAGCCCCACCACCAGCGTCAGCATGACCATCAACGGCCCCGCGCCCAGCATTTTGGCCATGTTCATGAACACGGCCATCGACCAGAACCTGGACAAGTTCAAGGCCGACAACGGCCGCGAGCCCACCGAAACAGAAACCGCCAAGATCAAGGAGTGGGTGCTGGCCAACGTGCGCGGCACCGTACAGGCCGACATCCTGAAAGAAGATCAGGGCCAAAACACCTGCATCTTCAGCACCGAGTTCAGCCTGAAAGTGATGGGCGACATTGCCGAGTACTTTGTGCACCACAACGTGCGCAACTTCTACAGTGTGTCCATCAGCGGCTACCACATTGCCGAGGCCGGGGCCAACCCCATCAGCCAGCTGGCCTTCACCCTGAGTAACGGCTTCACTTTCGTGGAAGCCTACCTGGCGCGGGGCATGCACATTGACGACTTTGCGCCCAACCTGAGCTTCTTCTTCAGCAACGGCATGGACCCCGAGTACACCGTGATGGGCCGTGTGGCCCGGCGGATCTGGGCCACCGCCATGAAAGAAAAGTACGGTGCCAACGAGCGCAGCCAGAAGCTGAAATACCACATTCAAACATCAGGCCGCAGCCTGCACGCGCAGGAGATTCAGTTCAACGACATCCGCACCACGCTGCAAGCCCTGATTGCCATTTACGACAACTGCAACAGCCTGCACACCAACGCGTTTGACGAAGCCATCACCACACCCACCGAAGACAGCGTGCGTCGCGCCATGGCCATCCAGCTCATCATCAACCGTGAATGGGGATTGGCCAAGAATGAGAATCCGTCGCAAGGTGCGTTCATCATCGAAGAGCTGACCGAGCTGGTGGAGGAAGCCGTGCTGGCCGAGTTCGAGCGGATCGCCGAGCGCGGTGGCGTGCTGGGCGCGATGGAAACCGGCTTCCAGCGCGGCAAGATTCAGGACGAATCCATGCACTACGAGATGCTGAAGCACACCGGCGAGCTGCCCATCATCGGCGTCAACACCTTCCGCAACCCGAAAGGCGACACCATGCCCGAAACCATCGAGCTGGCCCGCTCCAGCGAGGAAGAAAAGCAAAGCCAACTCACCCGTCTGGCCGACTTCCACACCCGCCACGCGGCGCAAGCGCCGGTGCAACTCAAGCGCCTGCAACAGGCCGTGATCCACAACACCAACGTCTTCGACGTGCTGATGGATGCCGTGCGGGTCTGTTCGCTGGGACAGATCACCAACGCGCTGTTCGAGGTGGGTGGGCAGTACCGGCGAAACATGTGACAGCCGAGGGCAGGCTCATGTCCTGCACTTGTCAGGGCGTGCACAATGTGTGCTTGAGCGTTCAACAGACCTACCAACAACATGTTCAAACACATTCTCCTGGCCACTGACGGCTCTGCCAGCGCCGAACACGCCGCCCAGAAAGCATTCCAATTGGCCCGCATCCATGGCGGCCAAATCACCGCCGCGTTCGTTGTGGATCCTTACCCATATGTGGGCCTGGGCAGCCTGAACCCACTCGGGCTAGACGGCTATCGGGCAGCGGCCCACGAAGCGGCCGGCAAGGCATTCAGCCATTTGAATGAACTGTCGCAGGCGTCAGGGATTCCTCTGGATGCGCGTCTGGTCGAGGAAAGCCATGTCGTTCAGGGCATTCTGGCGGTTGCCGACGAAGTGGCCGCTGATCTGATTGTGGTGGGCTCGCACGGTCGCAGCGGCTTGAAGCGTCTGCTGGCCGGCAGTGTGACCACGGAAGTGGCCGGCATTTCCACACGGCCGGTGCTGGTGGTACGCTGACCTGACAAACCGCAGGCTTGGCCTGACGTCATTTTGCAAGGCGCCAGCAATGACTGGAACAACATGAAGCCACTGCATGCAGGATTGATGTGGCGGATGCTGCGCCCGGGCTTTCTGAGCATCACAGCTGTGGGCTGTTTGTTGGGATTTGCCACCGCAGCGGCTTGCGGGTATGCCGTGAACCCCGCCACAGCAGGCGTGACGCTTTTATTGGCTTTGTTGGCACACGGGGGAGCCAACGTACTCAACGACTATCACGACGCCATCAGTGGCGCTGACGCGGCCAACCAGCAGGGCGTTTTCCCGTTCACCGGAGGGCCTCGACTGATCCAAACCGGTCTGGTGTCCGTCAGCGATACCCGCCTTTGGGGGTGGACGCTGCTGGGTTTGAGCGCATTGGGTGGGGTGTGGTTGACGGTACAGGTGGGAGGCGGCCTGTTGGTCATCGGACTGACTGGCTTGCTGATTGCCTGGTGTTACTCGGCACCGCCCCTGCAGTTGATGTCCAGGGGGTTGGGTGAGTTTGCCGTGGCTGCTGCCTGGTGGCTGGTCGTCGTGGGAGCCGACTACAGCCAGCGCGGACAGTTTTTTATCATCCCTGCATGGGTGGGTGTGAGCTTCGCTCTGCTGGTCAGCAACATTTTGCTCGTCAATGGCCTACCGGACGCCGATGCAGACGCCCGGGTAGGCAAACGGACGCTCGCCACAAGGCTGGGCAAGACAGGCGTGGCTTGGATGTATCTGGGCATCGGCGTGGCTGCGCATGCATGGGTCGCCTGGGGCGTATCCAGATGGATTCACCCGTCGACCGCCATGTGGTCGATGGTGTCGGCACCGGTCTGCCTGCTGGCCTGTGGTTGGCTCTTCAAACATGCCCGCAATTCGACCGTCAGTCTGCAAACGCCCATCGTACTGACCATCGTGGCGGCTCACTTGCACGGGTTGGCTTTGGCGGTCGGGGCGTTGCTACCCCACCTGTGATCCGAATCAAACCCAACCACAGGGTGCCTTCCAACGCCATCCTACGTCAGCGTGAAGTGGGGCGCGAAGTGGGCGGCACCGCTGACAACGTCGGCGCAGGGTTCAGGCGAGGTGGAACTGTTTCTGGCTGGGCGAGGACGGGTGGTCGCCCGGATCCAGCGGGTACGACCGACTGGATTACAGGTCTGTTGGCCTGAGAGGTCGACGATGGTGCAACCCACAACGGCGGCACGTCGGGAACCCCGGACTCCTGGTAAGGCAACTGCAGCGGCTGAGGTGTCAAACCCAGGATGGCCTGCCCTTCTGCCTGTGCAAGCCAACGTTGCAAGTTGGCGAGGTTGGCGGCGATATCGGCGCGGGCCGGTGCCAGCTTGACTGCACGCTGCAACAACGAGGTAGCCTGCTGATACCGACCGCGAGAGGCTTCCAGAACGGCAAGATTGTTCAGCGCGATCGGGTCAAACGGATTGATGGCCGCCATCTCCGCCGGATCTTGACCCAAGCCCACCCCACTGGTGGTCGCGTAACCTTGTGCATTGACCGCATAAGGAAAGGTCAATGGGGCCTGTTGCGGCTGCGAGCTTCCACAGCCGGTCAACCCCAACGTCAGAACTGCCAGCGCCAGGGGCAAACAGATTATGTTGCGCGCAGGTCTCGTCATGTCACTGCCCCACCTTCATGGTTTTGACGGGCAATTTGGCAGCCGTGTAGATGGGGTCGAAGCTGTACTTCACGTACACCATGCCACTGGTCTGGGTGTAGCTTGATGCGTTGTCGATTCCGACCTTGCCACCCACCATCCATTGGGGCGCGAACTGGTATTCCGCCTCGGCACCCAATCGGAATCCCAAACCAGACTTGGACTGGCTGGGATAGAAGGAACGATAGGTCACCCCCGTCGGCGCAGCAACCGAGTTGGCGGTGGCCACGGTTTCCCAATTGGCCTGCTGGGTCGCATCGCCTGGGAAGTAGGCCACACTGTTTTCCCGGAAGTTCTGAATGCCGATGGAGCCATCCAGCTTGTAAGCCATTTTGCCGTAACGGCCCGACAACTCAAGCGGGAGTGCCAGGCTGAAATAGCGCTGCGGACTGAAATAGCCGCCATGCCCCAGTGTGAAGAAACGCAAATTGCGCTTGTAACCCAAAGCTGTGACGCTGACTCCCGCCGTGAACTCCATGTCGGGATCCTGAATCACTTTGTAGTAAGCACCACCGCCTATTTCAAACCTGTTGTTGCTGACCACATTCTTGCCAGTCAAGGCATGCAAGCCACCGTAACCAAACAGGCCGAAACGCCCCTGCTCCACACCGACCTCGACTCGGCCACCCGTAGCTGTCACACCGCCCCAGGTGCGCCCCGTGACGTCGTCCCGGGTGCCCGCATAGGACAGCAGGCTGTCCGTGATCGGCCGACGCGACAGATCAAGCTTCAGCTTCAGGTCACCAAAGGCATCGTTGTAAGTCAGACCCCCGACAAAGTTCACCACCTGGAAACCCAACGGTGTTGTCCCCAGGTCGAGCTTCAGCCTGGCGTTTTCGTAGCCGACCGAGAAGGCGACACCCGAGTCCTGCTGTTCACGTGTGGTGCCAACACCACCACCGACGATGGCCAGCGCATTGGACCCGAACTGCTGAGACGCATTGAAATCGGTTGCATTGATCCGACCGGCGCTCAGAAACACCGGCTCCAAACGCAGCACCAGATGCCCACCCTGGCCAAACGGAAATCTGCTTTCCACCACGGTACTGAAGTCTGTCAACTCGCTGGTACCGGTATCTCCATTGCGGCCTCGCCACATCGCACCTGCACCGAACCAGCCGGCCCGGTCAGCCCGCAATTCATCAATCTCACGTTGCAAAGCCCCCGGCCCGCTGGCGCGACGCTGCAGGGTTGGGGTTGAGGTTACCGGCGCATCCCAAGTAGCTGCGCGTACCGGCGCGGGCGTGTCCTGTTGCACGATGGGGGGAGCCTGTACAGCCTGAACAGGCACCATCTGGTAAGGGGACATGTAGGGAGCAGGATTCCCTCGGTACACCTCGGCCGGTGAAACATAACCCTGCACAGGCATGGCGGCTGAACTGGTCTGACCTGCATATGGCGAAGCAGGAAGCGTTCCAACCGGGGTCAGAACGGGCGCTCCCTGCACCGTGGCAGGTGAAGAAAACACAGACTGGGGTTGCGCAGGCGAGCGCTGCCAAGGCATGGACTGCGCAGGGAGTGCCTGATTGGCAGCCGACCCAACTCCCGGAGCTTCAGCACCCGGTCGCGAGAATGGGGAGGCGACGTATTGAACTGGCCGCATGCCTTCTTGCGTTGGCGGCATATCGGAAAAGACCGAGGCCTGTGCAGCGCCATTGACCGCCCTGCCAGAGTTACTGCCATACACCGCGCCACCGCTTCGCGCAGGAACTTCATCAACGGTCTGCTGGGGGGCAGCCGAATACGGCTGTCCGGGTGACACTGGCCTGTTAGGACTCACACCTTGGTACATCAAAGGTCGGACAGGCTGTAAACCAGCGGGCGCAACCGACCGTCCCCCGAGAGGATTGGGAATCGGTGGCACAGCGCCCACCGTGCTGCCCGGCCGCCCTGCAGCTGGTGCGGTTGGCATCGAATAGTCAACCAGACTGATCCCAAGTTGCCCAGTACTGGTCATCTGGCTTCGAGCCAGTGAGACCTGCTGGGATTGCTGCAACAACTCAATGGCACGCTTGTTTTCACCCTGTGCCCTGGCCAAGCGACCTTGTGTAGACAGCAGATCCGGATTGTTGGGCGCAAGGGCTTCGGCTGCCGCCAGGGCAGCTTTGGCGTACGCCAGTTCACCGGCCTGCAATGCGGTCCCACCTGCCGCAACCAGCATGGCAACGTCAGGTTGCGTGGTCATTTGTATGACCTGGTGGTACCAGGCCAAGGCCCGGCCGTGTTCACCCGCGCTCGAGTACAAACGCGCAAGCGCCAATTGCGCCGACTGGTCATTGGGACGCTCGCTGAGCAACTGGGCAGCAATTTCATATGCAGCTGAAAAATTGCCTGCTTCACGTTGTGCATCAGTCTGGCGCACGCTGTAAGCCCACCGAATGGTGTCCAAATCTTTTCGCTGATCAGGTGTCAGCGTTTGACCGTACAACTGCCTGAGCTGAGCGGCCAATTCAACATCCTGACGGGTGGTGAGCAACAAGCCCGCATATTGAATGAGCAGGTCTGTTTCAGGTTTGGGCGTCTGCGCCAGCAAAGTGCGCATCATGGAGAGTGAACGCGCTTCATCGCCGAGCTCCAGCATGACCTGGGCAATGGCAGCCAGCGAGTCCGGATCGCGTCCTGCGGCAGACATGGCCTGATCCAGGGTCTGCGCGGCCTGGTTGACCTGCCCCATCCTGGCGAGTACCTCGGCCTTGCTGGTTTGCGCACGCACCCACATCTTGCGCTGCAGCTCCGTCATGTCTCTTGTCCGCGAGGCGACAGGTATTTTCTCGAGCATGGCCAGCGCGAGTGTGTATTCCTTCGCCTCAGCGCTCATCAAAGCTGCCGCGTGCAAGGCATCGGGCATGTCTGGCCGTGTTTGCAGAAGACCATCCATCAAACCGAAGGCTTCATTGGTCGCGCCCGACCGGTGATAAAGACGCGCCAGCTCCAGACGCAGCCACGGGCTGTTCGGATCCCACAGCAGCGCTTCCTCCAGTTGGGCCATGCCGCCTACCGGGTCATTGTTCGCAATGGCCGCCAATGCACGGAGCCTGAACTGCTCTGCACGCAAACTGTTGTAGCCGAGCGCTTCTTTTTCGTCTTCAGACAGCTTTTCAGCCATAGCGAGGGCTTCATCCACCTTACCCTGACGCACCAGAACACCAGCCAATCCCCGGAACACGTCAACGGATTTGGGATGCGCCGACAATACCGCGCGAAAGGCTCGCTCAGCATCTACCAGGCGGCCCTCCTGCACGAGCAAATCGGCCAGTGCCGCTGGCGGCCTTTCATGCTTGCTGTCAAGCCTCGCAGCGCGCTCGTAAAAACGTCTTGCTGCAGCAATGTCCCCGGCACCTGCAGCACTGTCTCCATCGTCGAGTGCTTGCCAGAACCTCGCGCTGGTCAACGCTTCTTCCCACTTCCGGTTGCCGCTGAGACGGCTCGCCTCAGCCAACAGCTTTTCGGCTTCAGGGAATCGCTCCTGTTTCAGCCGAACCACACCAAGCCCCCCCAACGCATCCGGATTCTTCGGACCGCTGGCCAGCAAACTTTCAAATCGCTTTTCTGCTTGCGCTACATCACCAATGTTGAGAGCTGCAAAACCATCCCGCAGTCCAATGGAACGGGCATCGAGCGGCTTGGGTGTCGCCACCTGATTGAGACTCGCGATACGCGCCTTGATCGCAGCGTCGTTGGGTTGAACCTGCAGAAACGCTTGGAACAAGGACGTGTCACTGCGCGTGGCCTCCAACCAGATCAACGCACGACGCCAGGCATCCACAGCGGAAGAACCCACCTGCGGCTTCCGTGCCAACTCGGACAGCAGCCGAATACCTTCTCGACGTGTCGCTGCTCGGTAGGTCAAATGTTGTCCATACGCCAGCGCAACGGCATTGTTGCCTGCGTCTTCACGGCTGAGCCGTTCGAAACCTTTACGCGCCTCTTCCCAACCAGTGGTGGTGCCGCCCAGGGTTTGGTAAAACTCCAAGGCAATGGGGCCTGTCAGGGGTTGACCCTCCAACAACTGTCGGTAAAGGCCGACTGCTTCGTCCAACTTGCCTGCCCGAGAAGCCGCACGCGCCTGATCCAACAACTTGGTGTTGAGTGACTTTTGGGCCGTTGCATTTTCGATGCGTCGAATGGCTTCGCGACTGGCTTGAGGCTGGCGCTTGAGCTCCTCTGTCAAGGCTCTGGCTGCTTCAGGGCGGTTGTTGGCCAATTCCGACTGCGCAAGTCCGGCCAACGCATCCGGGTTCTTGGGGTCGATCTGGAGCAGCCGTTTCCAAGCCGCCGCGGCAAGTTCGGTGCGTCCTTTGGATTCCCAGAAACGCGCCTGTTCGGTCAGGGTCTTGACAGCAAGGGCATCGTCTGCAAGTGAGTGTCCAGACCAAAACACGGCCCCCGACGCCACCGTTGCACCGGCAAGGAGCCCAGCCCAACGCTTGGTTGGCAATCGAAAAATTGGGTTCATTTTGATTCAGCCTGAACGTTCAAATACACCGTTCGCTTATTTTCCTGCAGAACGGGCGCCCGCCTGCCGCCGCAAAAGTGTATAGAACACACCTGCCAGGATGATGGCGACCAACACGATCAGCAACACTGCCAACCAAATGTTGTTGGACAAGGCCCAGCGAACCGCCAGCACAGGGGGCAGGCTGCCGACGTAATAAGTAGACACGCCCTCCATCGAATCGACATCTTTACCCCTGACGACAGCAATACCACCTTGAATTTTGGGCACGACATCTTCGTCCATCATGGCGTTGAGCAAATCAGCCTGTCCAGTTGCCCTGTCACTGGTCAAGGCCACCACACTGCGGCTGGAATTCATGGGTGACTGGAAGCCAAACACGACCGCCTCACGTGCCAATGTCACAGCTGACAGGTTCACGGTCAAGGGCTTGTCGTCTTTGGGGGACTCGTACCATGGCAAGTACTTGCGCCGCAAATCGGACATGCTGAAATACCGAAGTTCGCCATCTGCGGAGAACGGCATGGATTTCGCCCAATCCTTGAACAAGGACTGCGTAGAAGGCCCACCAAGCAGCAGGATGTCACGGTTCGCAAACTTCTGGACATCTACGGCGCGCGTCACCGCAACACCGTAAACCGGCAATCCCGTTGACTGGCCCATACGTCCCATCAATGTCAAATAGGTACCGACATCACCAGAGCTGTAACTGTCTGGCAACACCACTGCTGTTTCAGACAAATCAGCCATGCGGGTAAACGGAAAACCCGTGTTGGCAAATGCGCTCACATCCGGCATTTTGAGGTAATGAGGGAATGAACTGATGTCGATCACCGACTCAGGATCGATGGCAGCGCGCATGTTGTCCAACACGACGTCGCGGCAAGCCCCTTCCTTGGGATAGTCAAAACTGAAGTGGAACTGCATCTGGCTCTTGGAGCGCAAATGCACCAGTGGGATGTTGAATTTTGCTTGCCCTGGCATCAGATCACCCGGACCGATTTTGGCGATCAAGTCCGAGACTGCGGAGTCCGGTGCATTGGCACCTGGATACGGCAACAACGGGTATGAAGTGACGTACTTGTCATTGACCAGTATGTTCAGGTTGGATTTGTCTTGCCTGACCCGCGGTGTGTAACGGTACTTCAGGTCAACCGGCACGCCTTTCGAATTCCATCCGAACAGATCTGGCGGTGTCGTCATGTTCAGCCGCACCAGATCGGGTGTCAACCCACGAACATTCAGATCCTGCAGTGTTGCCAGATCACCGAACTTGACCGGGCGGTCACTGGGCAACCACCGTGGCGCGTCATAAGGCACACGGGGTTTCAGGTTTTCAAGTTTGATGCTCGAAACCGTCTGCCCTGCGAGACCCGGCTTCGCCAATGCCAATGATGTTGCAGCCGCACGCAATTCTGTCGCGTCCCGCCCCATGACCAGCAGAATCTTGTAACGCGAATCGGCGGGGTGTGTCACCACAGACACGGAAGGCCCATTGATGGCAGGCAGGTTCACCAAACCCTGCGGCCTGTCATCGCTGGTTGCAAACAACACCAGGTTGTCGTTGGGCAAACGGTTGAAATGGGCAGGGAACAACGCACCCCGGTAGCTCGCCAGGTCACCGAACCACGAGGCCACGATGCCAGCAGCCTCGAGCGTTGCAGTAGAAGGGTTGGTGCCAAAGACGAAGGGCCGCTCAAGCCGACGACCGTCGCGTCGGTCAAAGAACGGACCTGGCAGCAACACCAGGTCGTTCACCACGGAAAGCGGCGCAACCGTGAAGTGAATCGAACTCAAGTTGCTGACGTTCATCCATAAGCTGGAATGAAAAGGATCTTCACAGTCAAGCGTGTAGTGCCCGATGAACTGAAGGCTGAGTTGGTTGAAATCGGCCACCAGCCTTGGATCGATGGAGATTTCCCGGATCAGGGCAGACCCTGCCGTTTCCTTGGGTAAAGGTAAGGTCTGCGCAACTTCTCCGTTGAGCAAAATCTTCAGGTGCGAAAGATTGGTCAGCAACGATGGGGAATAAGAGAAATCCAGCTTCACCTTCACTGCGGTCACGACCTCATCCGCAGGAATGCTGAACGGCACTGAATAGATGGCATCGATCCCCCGCAATTGGAACGACTGCGTCACACCCAGTTGTTTGAATGTGAATCCGTAGGTTCGCTGCGGAATCGGTGCCACTGCCGTCGTGCCCAGCACAGGCACCTCAACGGCTTCAGTGGTGGACTGCTTGCTTTTCTTGGACTGGGCCCAAGCGTCCGGCGCCAGCGAAGACGTGGCGACTGCGGCCCCAAACATGACGGCTGCTAGCAGTTGTCGTTTGAACATAAAAATCCTTGTACTCTCTCGGCAGGCTCATGCGTGTCAAGACGCGCTCTTGCCGCCCTCACGTTGACTCGCAGCGAACGCACGCAAACGCGCTTGCCGTTCATCCAGCGCTGCCCGAACATTTGTCAAATTGAATTGCGCCTGAAAGCGTTCCTTGCGCTCGCGCCAGGAACCGATCAGCAGCGCAACCATGACTTTGAATCCGCTGAGTCCCATCCAAGCCACTTCCTTGAACGACTGCCACGGCTTGTCCGGCTTACGCTTGTCTCCCCAAACCACCCAACTGTCCGCGCGCGCAAAGGTGCACTGGACAAAGTCGATCGATTGCTGAATGGACATGGGGCCAAACTGTAACCCCAAGTTCGTACCACGGTTCATGGTGACTTTGGCATCGAACTCGTACTCTTCCATACCACGGGTGAGGGCCAATTTGACCCATGTACCCGTTGCAATCTCGATGGGAGCCGACATCGCAAGACCCACACCACCATCCGAATAGTCACTGGTGCTGCAGGCATAGCTGCGCCCATTGGGGAGCCTCAGTGCTGCGTCCATTTTCATTTGAACCCTGGGGGACTGGCGCACCTGCCTTGCCTCGTTGGCCACCGCAATGCTGGCACCCAGCATCATCAGGTTGTAAGCCGTCCAGATCAGGTTCAGCAAAATCGTGTCCACATCGGGCGCTTCCTGCCAAACCAACCGGAACACGCCCGCCGCAAAACCGAGCAAACTCAACCCCATGAGGATGATGTAAGGCTTGGCAATGCCCCAGTCAAAGAACAACGTTTCATTCAAGCCGCCCTTCGCCGTCACGTTGAACTTGCCGAATTTTGGGTTGATGAACGCCACCATGGTGGGGCGCAAGATGTACCAAGCCAGCACGGACTCGTATACCTCAGCCCAGAACGAATGACGAAACTCACCCTGCATACGGGAGTTGGTCAGGTTGGCATGCAACAGGTGCGGCAACGCATACAGCGCAATCGAAAGAGCCGTGGCCTGAATCACTTCAGAGCCCAACAAAAGGAAGGCCAGCGGCGCGGTGAGGAAAATAAGCCTCGGCAAGCCATAGAAAAAATGCAGCATGGCATTGGCGTAGCACATGCGTTGGGCAAATGTCAGGCCCTTGCCCAAAAACGGATTGTCGACCCGAAAAATCTGCGCCATGCCTCGCGCCCAACGAATGCGCTGACCCACATGACTACCGAGCGACTCTGTCGCAAAACCTGCGGCCTGCGGAATGGCCAGAAACGCCGTGGAATAGCCTTTGCGATGCAACTTCAACGCGGTGTGCGCATCTTCGGTCACAGTTTCAGTCGCCACCCCCCCCACATCGTCCAGTGCCGAACGCTTGATCACGGCACAGGAACCGCAGAAAAAAGTCGCATTCCAAAGGTCGTTTCCGTCCTGCACCAAGCCGTAGAAAAGTTCACCTTCGTTAGGCACTTTCTTGAAAGTGCCCAGGTTTTTTTCAAAAGGATCAGGCGAAAAGAAATGGTGTGGCGTCTGAACCATGGCCAACTTGGCGTCTTTGCCAAACCAGCCCATGGTGACTTGCAGAAACGTCCGGGTAGGAATGTGGTCGCAATCGAAGATGGCCACGTACTCACCCATAATTTTCGTCAAGGCCGCATTCAGGTTACCGGCCTTCGCATGCTTCTTCGTCGAGCGTGTGAGGTAGCCCACGCCCGCCTCTTCGGCAAACTGCCGAAATTCCTCACGCTTGCCATCATCACAAATGTAGATACGTAACCGGTCTCTGGGCCAATCCATCGCCATGGCGGCCAAAACCGTGGTACGCACCACCTTCAGCGGTTCGTTGTAAGTGGGGATCAGGACATCGATCGACGGCCACTTCGAAACATCCGGATCCATCGGCACAGGCTTGCGCTCCAGAGGCCATGCGGTCTGGAAATACCCGAACACCAGCACAATCCAAGCGTAAGCCTCGGCAATGAACAGCAATGAGCCAAACAACCCGCTGAGCCATGTATCAAAGGAAATGGTTTCGGTCAGGCGCCAGTACAAATATCGCGTCGAGGCGACCGCCGACAGTACGATAAGCACCTGCGTGACATATCGCCCCGGCAACATCCTGAAAAAAAGTGCTGAACCAAAACTGAGCACAACCAGTGCCAGTTGCTGCCAAGCTGTCAGCTTGATGGTGACCACCATCCACATCACCGGCAGTGCGACGGCCAACACCGCCAATTGAATCAACGGGTTTTGCCAACCACGCCATCCGGCCAGTTCCCGAACGGCATTCACAGCAAACACAAAGCCCTTGCGACGCCCCAGCATTCGCATCTGGAGACGAGCGTACCGGATACGACGAACGTTCATGCGCCTCTCGCGTCGGCAATGCGGTGCATCGCGGGCAGATTCTGATCAAACCAACGCACCACCTGCTTGATGTCACGTGTGGCCTCACCGTGGGGTGCGTAGGACAGCACCGGCTGATCAAAAGCCATGGCCTCTTTGACCGACTCATCCTGATGCACGACCACTGGTATGACCCGGTCGCCCAATTCAGACCGAACCACACGCACCACATCGCGGGACAAAGCGCTGGCACTGGACACATTGTTCAGCAAATACGCTGAACCGCCAAAACCGGGCCGGGCGTTGCAGTACCGCTCCAGAATGGTTTCCATGGAGGCAATGGTTGCGTAAGAGGCCGCATCCGCATGTACCACCACCAACGTGAACGTTGCCGCACGCAATGCCTGCTGTTGGTAAAGCGAGGGGCCAGGTGGCGTGTCGATCACGACCACGCCCTTGGGACCGAGACCGAGACTGCGCAAACCATTGACCAGCCAATTGGGGTTGCCAGACAGGTGCACCTCAAGTGCATCGCGATCAGTCTCGTTGATGTTGCCATAAGGCAACACGCTTGGACGACCGTTGCCCCCTTTGTAGACAGCCGTCTGCCAGTTGCGCTCCTCCAGCGTGGCACGACACGCACCATCTATCTCGGACGCAGCCACACCCAAGTGAAGCCGCAAGGCATTCTGTGGGTCCAAGTCCACCGCCAGAACATCACGTCCCTGCGCCAAACCCAGTGCAAGACAAGCCGACAACGTTGTCTTTCCCACACCGCCCTTGGCCGATACGACTGTGATGATTACCACTTGACCAACTTTTTCAAGGGGGCAGCAACAGGTGCTGGTGCTTCAGGCTTGGGTGGCACCAGGCGATTGAACACCGACTGTAAAGATGCCTCTTCCTGCGCAATCTCATCACGCTTTTTGGAGGATGCGACCGCCTTCTTGGAGGCTGGGCGTTTTTTGGGTGCTGCGATGGGTTCGACCGCCGCCACTTCCTCTTTGACCTTCCTGGGTTTGGCCGGTGCCTTGCTGGCTGGCTTAGCGGTCACGACAGGTGCAGAAGGCTTTCCGGCCAACCACTGAGACGCGGCGACAGGTGTCGGTTCAGCTCGGGCCGGTTGTTCTGGCTGAGAGTCTCGCGCACCGCCGAACAATGGCCGCCTGGAAGGCGATCCTGCTGCAGGCGCTTTGGCTTGTGTCACAGGCCCAGGCGATGCTGGCACATCCTCCTGATGCCGGCGGACAGGTGCAGGCTGCACAGGCTCTGCAACGGGAGCCACGTGTTGGGGCGGGGACGGCTGAGTGGCAAAAGAAGTCGGTTGCGGTTCCTGTGGAGGCTCGGCCGGCATCGACCGGTGCGCTGGCGGCACCATGAAACTGCGAACCTGCCGGTCACCCACCGGCACACCGCCTTTGGTTGCCGATGGTGCTTCTCTGTGGCCCTGAGGCCTCAATTCACCCAGCAAAGGCCACCGTTGTGCAGCAGCACCTGCCATTTCGCTGGCACCGATTTCCTGGTACGTTCCAGCGTTGCCGCCAAAACGCTTGTACAGCGTATTGATGTCTTCAGCTTTGGACATGCCCCCTCCGATTCGCTGTGGACCACAGAACTGTCATGCTATTTGCGCGCGACTCATCAGTGAAAAGGCCATGAACATCGGCAGTTCAGGGCCTTCAACTTGCACCAACTCCAATTCCTCAGGCGCACCGGCCGCAACCAGCCAGACCGCGTACACACCCTCCAGAAACCCGCCGGCGATCTCTGCATCCAGTTGCAAGGCTGCCGGCAAAGGGCAGGCGCGATGCGCCACCTCCAACTGCGATCGTTGGTCTGACAACTCGACGAAACCCCACTGCATGCGCTTCCATACGCTATTCATGGCAGTTGAGAGCTCCTCCAGCCCGGTGCACGGCGGAAGCGGGTTCCGAGCGGCGAAGCCACGCCCCAGATCACTCAGCAGTTGCCGGTACTCGGCAGGCTCCAACTGATTGCCGAGTGCTTCAGACATCAAACCCAAAAAATCTGCCCATTGCGGCGAGATGCGCTCAAGCGCCAGCGTACGCAGCAATTCAAGATGATCTTCAGACATTTCGGACATAGGAGCGCATTGTGGATGCAATTGCCGTTGATTCTCGCTCAGTTCAGAATCCGGACGGCACAGGCTTAACCCTGAGCAATGACTCCATGAACGAATCGGGCCGTGTGTTGTAAATATGTATCACTTGACCGCACCCACATCGCACCTCATTGCTCCGGGCCGCTGGATGATATGCACCAGACTGGTCGCAGGCATCATCAGCCACCTGGGCTCACCGGGCATCGGGAACCGTGAGCGCACATTACGATCACACGCTGACACCGAACCCAACACTGCCCCATGCATCGCCTCCCACTCGTCCATCTGATTGCCGTCTTGGTCAGCCTGTTTGCCAGTCTGGTCAGCAGCGCTGCCCAGGCCCAAATCGGCAACCTCACGGGCCAGACCACTTTCAAAAGCCCACAAACCACAGCCGAATTGCTGGTACATGCACCCCAGGGTTTGACAGCCGGGCAAACCGTCTGGGCGGGTCTGCAACTGCAGCATGCACCCAAATGGCACACCTACTGGCTCAACTCCGGTGATTCAGGTCTGCCCACACAACTGAACTGGCAACTTCCACCGGGGGTGTCGGCAGGCGACATTGCATGGCCCACACCCAAAAAATTTCAGCTCGGGCCGTTGGCAAATTACGGGTATGACGGCACCGTGTTGCTGGCGACACCCTTGACCCTTCCGCCCGATTGGCAGGGGCAGCAACTGACCTTGTTGTTGCAAGCCTCGTGGCTGACATGTCGCAGCGAGTGCATCCCGGAAGAAGCAAGGCTTCAAACCAGCGTGGCCGCAAACGCCCCAACCACCCTTCACGGCAGGTTGTTTGAGGCGGCCGCCAGCAGTCTACCAAAAACAATAGCTGCAAATTCATACAAAATAAGCGTTGACCCTGATTTTTTGCAAATATCCATACCCAACCCACCCTCCGACTGGGTCGGCAAAACGCTTGAAGCCTTTCCACACGAGCCCGGCATCATCGAACCCGGCGCGCCCTGGACGCAAGCATGGCAGAACCAGACATGGACGGCACGGCTGCCTTTGAGCCCCCTTCGAACAGAAACCCCCACCCAGATGACATGGGTGCTCGCAAACAACCAGGCACTCAAGCCCGGCGAGCAGGCGGCGGCTGGCATCCGGTTCACGGCGAACGTGGACGGTGCCTGGCCCCCGCCAGCGGAACCGGGTGCTGCCAGCCATGCGCCTGGGACGGCAGGCTTGACCGGTGGTTTGCCCGGCAACAACCCAACGGCCTTTCCCGCCAAGCCAACTGGGGGCGTGGGACTTAACACCTGGTTGCTGGCTGTGCTGGGGGCTTTTCTGGGCGGGATGCTGCTCAACCTCATGCCGTGTGTGTTTCCGGTGCTGGCGATCAAAGTCCTCGCGTTCACACAACATCAGGAAACGGATACACGCTCCTCTGACGCGCTGCGGGCCCGGCACCGCACATCAGGCATCGCGTACACGGCTGGCGTGGTGTTGTCGTTCCTGGCCCTTGGGGGCTTGCTGTTGGGCCTGCGCGCCGCGGGTGAACAGTTGGGCTGGGGCTTCCAGCTGCAAAGCCCCGCCGTGGTGGTGGCACTGGCCATCCTGTTCACGCTGATCGGGCTGAACCTGCTGGGCACGTTCGAAGTGGGCCATGTGCTGCCATCGAGCCTGGCCACCTTGCAGGCCAGGCACCCGGCAGCCGATGCTTTTCTGACAGGTGTTTTGGCCACAGCCGTGGCATCCCCCTGCACGGCACCTTTCATGGGTGCAGCCTTGGGCCTGGCCATCGGACTGCCGGTCGCACAAGCACTGGCCGTCTTCGCTGCGATAGGGCTAGGCATGGCGCTGCCCTATCTGCTGGCGAGCTGGTGGCCGGTCATCGCCCATGCGCTGCCACGCCCCGGCCCCTGGATGCTCGTTTTCAAACAGCTCATGGCGTTCCCCATGTTTGCCACGGTGGTGTGGCTGGTGTGGGTGCTGGGTCACCAGTCTGGCATCCATGGCTCTGCGGCCCTGCTGGCGGTACTCGTGACGCTGGCGCTGGCAGCCTGGGCATGGGGCCTCACCACACGAGGAGCCGTGTGGTTGCGGGGAGCATCCACATTGGGCCTGCTGGGCCTGGTGCTGACCGTCGGCCCGTACATGTGGTCTCCCCAGCATGCTGCCGCTGACAGCGCCCCTGCGACCGACACGGCATGGGCAGCAACGGGACAACGACCCTCTGACTGGGCAGCCTGGTCACCCACAGCCGTGACCGAGCTCAACCGGCAGGGACGCGGGGTGTTTGTGGACTTCACAGCAGCCTGGTGCGTGACCTGCCAATACAACAAGCACAACACACTGGGCGACCCATCGCTGATGGCCGACATGACCAGCCAGAACATCGTTCGCCTGCGTGCCGACTGGACTCGCCGGGACCCGGCCATCACGGCGGCACTGGCGGCGCTGGGGCGAAACGGTGTGCCCACCTATGCGCTGTACCTGCCTGACAAACCGCCCGTGGTGCTGTCTGAGATCCTGACAGTCGCCGAAGTGCGTGCAGCCCTCGCGGCACCCTGAACCGCATCAACCTGCCTGACGCAGGCCGCCGCCGGGTCAGGCCGAAAAATGCCTGCGCGGATAATGGCAGGCTCGGCCCAGCGCACAGCCGCCCATTCATTCACACCACTGATCTGACACCATGCCTTTTGCCCCTTTGAAAAACGACACCTTCCTGCGTGCTTGCCTGCGTCAGGCCACTGACCACACCCCCATGTGGCTGATGCGCCAGGCCGGCCGTTACCTGCCGGAGTACTGCGCAACACGGGCCAAAGCCGGCAGCTTCATGGGGTTGGCCACCAACGTCGACTACGCCACCGAAGTGACTTTGCAGCCGCTGGAACGCTATCCGCTGGATGCCGCCATCCTCTTCAGCGACATCCTGACCGTGCCCGATGCCATGGGCCTGGGCCTGAGCTTTGCAGTCGGCGAAGGCCCCAAGTTCGCACGCAACGTGCGGGACGAAGCCGCTGTTGACGCACTGGCTGTGCCCGACATGGAGAAGTTGCGTTACGTGTTCGATGCGGTCACCAGCATCCGCAAAGCGCTGGACGGCCGGGTGCCGCTGATCGGTTTTTCGGGCAGCCCCTGGACATTGGCCTGCTACATGGTCGAAGGCGGCGGCTCGGACGACTACCGTGCCGTCAAAACCCTCATGTACAGCCGCCCCGACCTGATGCACCGCATCCTTGCCATCAATGCCGATGCGGTAGCCGCCTACCTGAACGCCCAGATCGACGCCGGTGCACAAGCAGTGATGGTTTTCGACAGCTGGGGCGGTGTGCTGGCCGATGGCAAGTTCCAGTCTTTCAGCCTGGCCTACACCCGTCGGGTGCTAGACCAACTGAAAACCGAAAAAGACGGCCAACGCATCCCGAGCATCGTCTTCACCAAAGGCGGCGGCCTGTGGTTGAAGGACATGAAGGACCTGCCCTGCGACGTACTGGGCCTGGACTGGACGGTCAACCTCGGCCAGGCGCGGGCCATGGTCGGCGGCGATGTGGGGGGGCCTGGCAAAGCACTGCAGGGCAACCTGGATCCCAATGTACTGTTCGCTTCGGCCGCACAGATCGAAGCCGAAGCCACACGAGTACTGGACAGCTTTGGCATCCCCCATACAGACCGGAGCACCAGCGGCCCGACGCACATCTTCAACCTGGGACATGGCATCAGCCAGTACACACCGCCTGACAGCGTGGCGGCACTCGTTGCGGCCGTGCACAGCCACTCGCGGCGCATGCGCAGCCAGGCCTGAAAGACCTGCGCTTAGCACAAATCAAGGGGCATTTCCGCATTTTTTGTCATGTGTTATGCACATTTCGAGCGCACGTGACAACCCGTCACCCTCGGTGGACCGCCCGCTCGCTATCAAACGCCTAGCGAATGCAAGTCTTTGATTTGATTGGGTTTCATAAAATTGCCTTTTTCATGGGCAAACTGTTGAAACCCTTGTCCGGCGCGGGTTTTGACGGGCTTCGGACGATCTGTCCACAAAGTTATCCACAGAACCTGGGGATGGCTGCGGAATCGATGACAAATCAATGACTTGCATCGTTCTTCATGAGGCCACTTAAGCAATCAACGGCAACTGGCGAAGCGGATGCCGCCCCCCCCAACTCGCAGCCGGGCACCCCCTCGCCCGTCGTGGTGGCATTGCCAGCCCACACCCATTTGACCAGCACGTTGACCTACCTGTGCCCACCTGCCTGCGAGGCCGGCACCCTGGTTCGGGTTCCACTGGGGCGACGCGATGTGCTGGGCATTGTGTGGGATCAACCTCCCCCGGACGAAACCCCAACCACGGGCAACACCCCGCTTGAACTGAAAGCCGTGCTTGACAGGCTGGCCGGTTGCCCGCCCCTCAATGCGGCTTGGCGGATGCTGGCAGCATTTGCTGCGCGTTACTACCAACGCAGCCTGGGTGAGCTGGCACTGGCCGCTCTGCCTCCGCAATTGCGCGACCTCAGCAGCGAGCAGTGGGTCAGGAGGCTGAGCCGGTTGCAAAAATCAGCGAACAGCACCGCCGCCGCACCCGCGAGCGCCGCAGCACTCGACGCTCCTCTTATCCCGAGCACCCAGCAGCAACACGTGCTGGACACCCTGGCCGCTGCCGGTGCCCAGCACAAACCGGTCTTGCTGTTCGGTGCAACCGGCAGCGGCAAGACCGAGGTGTATTTGCAGGTCGCGCAGCGCCTGCTGGCCAGTGACCCGGCGGCCCAGGTACTGGTGATGGTGCCGGAAATCAACCTGACGCCCATGCTGCTGGCGCGGTTCACGCAACGGTTTGGCGAACATCAGGTGGCGACCCAGCACAGCGGCATGACGCCGGCGCAGCGCCTGACACACTGGCTGGCTGCCCACCTGGGCCAGGCCCGCATCATCCTGGGCACCCGCATGGCTGTGCTGTGCAGCGCGCCCGGCCTGCGGCTGATCATCGTCGATGAAGAACACGACCCCAGCTACAAAAGCCAGGAGGGCGCGCGCTATTCGGCGCGTGACCTGGCCGTCTACCGCGCGCAGGTTGAAACCCGCCACGGCCGCGCATGCCAGGTCATCCTGGGTTCTGCCACACCCTCTCTGGAAAGCTGGCATGCCGCCGCCAACGGGCGCTACGTGCGCCTGGACATGCCCGACCGCATGGGTGGCGGGCGACTGCCCCACCTGCGACTGGTGGACATGGCGCAACAACACAAGGGGGCGGTGCTGGCGCCCGCGCTGCTCGCGGCCATCGGTGAACGGGCGCAACGCGGCGAACAGTCCCTGCTGCTACTCAACCGGCGCGGCTATGCCCCGGTGCTGAGCTGCCACGCCTGTGGATGGAAGAGCCACTGCCCCAGTTGCAGCGCCTACCGGGTGTTCCACAAAATCGACCGGACGTTGCGTTGCCACCATTGCGGCTTCACCGAACGGGTGCCCCGCGCGTGTCCCGACTGCGGCAACCTGGACATCGCCCCGATCGGCAAAGGCACCGAACAACTGGAAGAACAGGTTGCCGCACTGCTGTCCGATCAGCAGCGGCCAGATGGTCAGGGCCTGCGGGTGGCACGCATCGATGCCGACACCACGCGCGAGAAAGGCAGCCTGGAAGCGCAATTGGCCCGCATGCACAGCGGCGAAGTCGACGTGCTGGTGGGCACCCAGATGGTGGCCAAAGGGCACGACTTCAGGCGCATCACACTGGTGGCAGCCCTCAACGCCGACTCTGCACTGTTTGCGTCTGACTACCGGGCCCCCGAGCGGCTGTTCTCGTTGCTGATGCAGGCCGGTGGCCGGGCGGGACGCGATGCGGGCCTCAGCCACCAAGGCGAGTTGTGGGTGCAGACGTGGAACCCCGCCCACCCGCTGTTCACGGCGTTGCGCACGCACGACTTCGAACGGTTTGCGCAGCGCGAGCTGGCCGACCGGGAAGCCGCCGGCATGCCCCCGTTTACCTACCAGGCCTTGCTGCGTGCGGAAGCCCGCACGCAGGAAGCGGCCCAGGCCTTTCTGGCGGCTGCCCGCGACGCCGCCCGGCAACTGGCCGGCGCAGAGCACCTGACGCTGTACCCGCCAGTGCCCATGCACATCCAGCGGGTGGCCAACATTGAACGCGCGCAGATGCTGCTGGAAAGCGATTCACGTCCCGCCTTGCAGCACGTGCTGACGCATTGGCACGAGCACCTGGCGAGGTGCAAGACGCTGCCCGCAGCCAAGGGGCTGTTCAGATGGGCCATTGATGTGGATCCGCTGGCCATCTGACACGGCATCAACCGGGTGGACGCCTGCTCGCCACCAAGCCACCAAGCCACCAAGCCATCAAAAACAATAGCGATTGATGTCGCCAATCAAACGCCAGAGGCCATTTTTGCTTGTGTGCTCAGCGCATCAATGAGACGGCAGCCGAAAAGGTGAAGAACGCCGCAGCCGTCGACACCAGGATGATGCGGGCAATGCGCCCGGTGTCTGCCCCAAAACGCTCCGACAGCAACGACACATTGCTGGCACTGGGCAAAGCCGCCACCAGCACCATCACGGTCAGCGTGAAGGTGTCCAGCGGTACGCCCATCTGAATGGCGGCAGCCCCCACCACCAGCACGAGCAATGGATGCAGCACCAGCTTCATCAGGGCGATGGGCACATAGTCGCCCAGCGGAGCCGGGTGGTCTACGGTCATCTGCGCGCGAGCCAGCACCGCACCGATGGTGAACAGCGCCACCGGTGAAGCGGCATCGGCCAGCAGCCACGCCGTCTTCTGCACCGGCGCGGGCAAAGTGAACGCCACGGCAGAAGCCACACCGCCCAGTACAATGGCCCAGGGCATGGGGTTGGTCAGCACGCCCGCCAGCGCCTTGCGCACCGCCGCCAGCGCGCCACCCTTGGCACCATCCAGTCTGGACAGCGCGATGCACAGGGAGCTCGTGACGACCATGTCCACCACAATCAGCACAATCACCGGCCCCACACTGCGCGGCCCCATGAGGGTGGCCAGCAGGGGCACGCCCATGAAGCCGGTGTTCGGGAACGCGGCCACCAGCGCCCCGAACGACGCATCGTTCCAGCGGATGCGCGCATTGAATGACACCACCACCGCAAAGCCCACCATCACCAGCGCACACAGCAGGTACACGCCGAACACCGCCGCATCCAGCAACTGGGCAATGGGCGTGGTCGACCCGAACCGGTACAGCATGCAGGGCAACGCGAAATACAGCACAAACCCGTTGAGCCCGCCGATGGCATCCAGCGGCAACATGCGCCGCCGGGCCGCCAGGTAGCCGCAGAGCACCAGCGCAAAGAAGGGGAAGGTCACCCACAGCACATCCAACATGGCGGCGATTGTCTCAGCATCCCCTCGGCCGACCGCCAACAGGCGCGACAATCAGCCGTTTCGCCCGTGCCCCGCTGCTCACCGTGACCTCGTCCCCCGTCTCGTCCACCCTCACCGTTGGCCTGAACCCTGCCCAGCAGGATGCCGTGCTCCACCTGTCGGGGCCCTGCCTGGTGTTGGCGGGAGCCGGTTCGGGCAAAACACGCGTCATCACCCACAAGATCGCCCGCCTCATCGAGGCCGGGCTGGCCGCAGACCGCATTGCAGCCATCACATTCACCAACAAGGCCGCAGCGGAAATGCGCGAACGCGCCCGGCAACTGGTGGGCAAATCGGCGCAGAAGGTGCTCATCTGCACCTTCCATGCCCTGGGGGTGCGCATGCTCCGGCAGGACGGCTCGGTGCTGGGGCTGAAAAGCAGCTTCAGCATCCTGGACACCGATGACATCACCAGCATCCTGAAAGACTGCGCCGGAGGCACCACCGACTCCAACACCACCCGGCAGTGGCAATGGACCATCAGCAACTGGAAGAATGCCGGTCTGGATGCCGATGCCGCGCTGGCACAGGCCGTCACCGAGGACGAACGCACCACGGCCGTGCTCATGGCGCGCTACCAGGAGCGTTTGAGCGCTTACCAGGCAGTCGACTTTGACGACCTGATTGGCCTGCCACTGAAGTTGCTTCAACAGCACACCGACGCGCGCGAGCGCTGGCAGCAACAGATGGGCCATGTGCTGGTGGACGAGTACCAGGACACCAACGCCACGCAATACGCGTTTCTCAAGCTGCTGGTCGGCGAGCGCGCCCGCTTCACCGCCGTGGGCGATGACGACCAGAGCATCTATGGCTGGCGCGGCGCGACGCTGGACAACCTCAGGAAGTTGCCGGTGGATTTCCCCAGCCTTCGGGTCATCAAGCTGGAGCAGAACTACCGCTCGACCAGCGCCATCCTGCGGGCCGCCAACAATGTGATCGGCCCCAACCCCAAACTGTTCCCGAAAAAGCTCTGGAGCGACCTGGGCGAAGGCGAACCCGTGCGGGTGGTGGCGGCAGACAACGAGGAACACGAGGCCGAGCGGGTGGTGGCGCGCATCCAGGGCATCCGCGCCGGGGTGGGTCCGCTGAGCAGCCGGCACAGGGAGTTCCGCGATTTTTGCGTGCTGTACCGCGCCAACCACCAGGCCAAGGTGTTCGAGCAGGCGCTGCGCAAGGCCCAGATTCCGTACAAGGTGTCTGGTGGCACCAGTTTTTTCGACCGGGCAGAAATCCGTGACCTGTGCGCCTGGCTGCGCCTGCTGGTCAACAACGACGACGACCCCGCCTTCCTGCGCGCCATCACCACGCCCAAGCGTGGTGTCGGGCACCAGACGCTTGCCGCGTTGGGCGAGTTTTCGGGGCAGTACAAAGTCAGTCTGTTCGAAGCGCTGTTCTCACACTCGCTCCCCGCTGCCTTGCCTGCGCGGGCAGTGGCCAGCCTCCACGAGTTTGGACGGGAGGTGAACGAACTGGCCCACCGCGCCCGCCACACCACCGGCGCAGAGAATGCCCGCACGTTCCTGACCGAGTGGCTCCGGCAGATGCAATACGAAAAGTACCTGCATGACAGCGAAGACAGCGACAAGGTGGCCGCCGCCCGCTGGAACAACGTGAATGAGTTTTGCGACTGGATGGCCGGCCGTTGTAGTGGCCCTGCGCAGCGTCCCGACGCCGCCAGCGGAGGTGCAGCAGGCGCACCGGCCGCCGCATCCGGCGAAAAGTCTCTGCTGGAAGTGGCCCAGTCCATTGCCTTGCTGTCGACCATTTCAGACCGCGGCGAGCAGGAGGACAACGTCGTGACGCTCTCCACCCTGCACGCATCGAAAGGGCTGGAGTGGCCCCATGTGATGCTGGTTGGTACAAACGAAGGGCTGCTGCCGTTCAAGCTCGATGAGCTGGAGCAGGACGACGGTGATGCGTCTGACCCCCTTCAACTCGCTCAGCGTCTGGAAGAGGAGCGGCGCCTGATGTATGTGGGCATCACCCGTGCACGGCTGTCACTGGTGGTGAGCTGGCTGAAGCGCCGCAAGAAAGGGCGCGAATACATCAACGGCAAGGCCAGCCGCTTCATCCAGGAAATGGCACTGGACCAGGCAACCAGCCGAGAGGACCCACGCGAAAAGCTCAGGGCACTGCGGGCAGAATTTGCCCAGCGCGCCAAGCAGGCATCCCAGACCAAACACCACTGATCGAACAAACATGCGCAGCACCGCCACATTTTTCTCAATGGTCATAGCACTCAGCGCCCTTTCAGCAAGCGCTGAAGACCAAAAAGATTCTAAATTTCCGTCTGCGACCGCTCCGGCAGGCAACCCGATCGCTGCCTGCCCGTCACCGGGCAATGTCACCACCACGCACATGTATGGCCTGTGGCAGGTCACGTTCTTCGATGGTCCGTTGCCCGCCGATCAGCAAGCAGAATCCAGCCGCCCAACTGCGGCTCGCGCCACCGTGCTGTTCGAACGCCACCCCGAGCACGCCGACAGCTTGCGGGGGGCCATGAAGGCACCCGCCATGGCGTCGGGTGAAGGACGCAACCAGGTCATCTGGTTGTCTGGCGACCTGGACGAGGGCGAACTGATTCTCGACGAGTCCGACAACGGACAACGCATTTCGGCAGTGTGGGTGGCACACCCGGCCGTCGACGGTTGCGGCAAAGTGTTCAGGGGGAACCGCAGAGTGGCCGACACCGACGTGCTTCAGACGTTTATCATGACGAAAACATCCGGGTGGCGCTGACGCAACCTGAGCCAAAAACACAAAAGCCCTCGCAAGGAGGGCTTTTGTGTTTGCGTGTGGAGCGGGATAAGAGGCTCGAACTCTCGACCTATACCTTGGCAAGGTATCGCTCTACCAACTGAGCTAATCCCGCAAAACTTGGTGGCCTGGGACGGAATCGAACCATCGACACGCGGATTTTCAATCCGCTGCTCTACCAACTGAGCTACCGGGCCAAGACCATGATTATAGCATCATATTTTCGTCACATATCGGCACTGAGTCATCCGCCGGGAACCTGGCAGAAAACTCAGCGGTTTTGCGCCCGATGCGCCTTGCATGACCGCCCCATCTGCCCCGGAACAGACACGCATCAAAAGCCGGAACGCTTCCCCCTGGACAGGTCCACGCCCAATTGTTTGAGCTTGCGGTACAAGTGGGTGCGTTCCAGACCGGTTTTTTCAGCGACACGCGTCATCGAGCCACCTTCCTTGGACAGGTGAAACTCGAAATAAGCCTTTTCAAACTCGTCACGCGCATCACGCAAAGGCTTGTCGAGATCAAAATTCTGAGACGGTATCGGGCCCAGGTCTGCCACCACATCCGGCAACACCCCGCCTGTCATGGCAAATTCGACCGTCAGTTCCTGCGTGACCTTGGGTGCAACCGGTGCCGCAGCCCGAGGTTTTTCAGCAGTTTTGGTCAGCCCCTGTTCCACGGCCTTGAGCAGCTTCTGCAGTGTGATGGGCTTTTCCAGAAACGACATGGCACCGATGCGCGTCGCCTCGACTGCCGTGTCGATGGTGGCATGCCCACTCATCATCACCACGGGCATGGTCAGCAGGCCACTGCTCGACCATTCCTTGAGCAAGGTGACGCCATCGGTATCGGGCATCCAGATGTCCAGCAACACCAGGTCTGGCCGGTACTGCAAACGCGCAGCGCGCGCCTGTGCCGCGTTCTCAGCCAGTTCGACGGCATGCCCTTCGTCGTTCAGGATTTCAGACAACAAATCCCTGATGCCCAGCTCGTCATCCACCACCAGAATATTGGCCATTGCCGCTGCCTCTCCACTCGTCTGTTGTTAATTCGCAACTGCGAATGATACCGTGACTTGTCCGCCCAGAACCCGGTCTTCGAACAACCGGTTGCCCAGCTCGATGCGGGCACCGTGCTCGTCCACAATTTTTTTGACGACTGCCAACCCCAACCCGGTCCCTCGGGCCTTGGTGGTGACATATGGCTCAAATGCCCGCTTGAGGATGTGCTCGGCAAAACCCGGCCCCTCATCGACAACGATCAGCCTCACACGTTGCCCGGTACTCCCCGGGCGCGTCTTGATGGTCACGATGCCACCGCCTTCGCCTGTCGCATCCTGCGCGTTCTGAACCAGGTTGTGAATGACTTGCCGAACCTGCTGTGCGTCTGCCCGGATAGGCGGGCAATCGGGCGAGAGGTCGATTCGCACCGGCACCGCCGCCTGCTCGTAGAGCGCCATGATTTCAATGACCAATGCGTTCAGATCGACGGCATGCAGGTCCGCTGCGGGTAACCGGGCGTAGTCGCGGAACTCGTTGACCAGCCGCTTCATCGCATCCACCTGATCCACAATGGTTTTGACCGACTTCGTCAGCAAAGCCTTGTCTGCGCCCTCCAGCTTGCCGTCCAGCTTCATGGCCAGGCGCTCGGCAGACAGCTGAATGGGGGTCAACGGATTCTTGATCTCATGCGCCAGCCGCCGAGCCACTTCGCCCCAGGCTTTGGCACGCTGAGCCGACACCAACTCGGACACGTCATCAAACACCACCAAACGCTTTCCCTGGGGCAAATGCGCACCACGGGCAATGATGGTGATGCTGCCGCCAAACGGATCGTCTACCCCTTCGCTGCCCCATTCGAACGATTGCTGCCACGTGTCACCGTGCCGCGTGACCACACCGTCTGACGGGTCAGGTGCAATTTGATCGAACTGTTGCAACACCCCTTGCGCCAACACGGCCAGCCCCGGCACTTCCGCCAGCGGCTGGTGAATATGCTGAGCCAATGGCATGCGCAAAATGCGGGTCGCCCCCGGATTGATCGAGTCGATCCGCCCCATTTCGTCCAGCACCACCACACCGGCCGTGAGGTTGTCGAGAATGGTTTGCAGGTTGGCCCGTGCCGAATCCACTTGCGTGATGCTGGCATCCAAGGCCTGCCGCGTGTCGGCCAGCTGCTGCGTCATGTCGGCAAACGAACGGGTCAGACTGCCCAGTTCGTCGCGTGACGACATGGCCAGCTTGGGGGACAAATCACCCTTGGCCACATCGCGCACCCCTTCGGCCAGCATCAGCAGAGGGCGCACCAGTTGGTTGCCAAACACGGCCGCCAGCAGCACCGCCGAAAAGACCGACAAAAAAAGCGCCAGCGTCAGGGTGCCGATGTACATGCGCTTCAAGCCCTCTCGCACCAGCGCCCGCTCCTGATACTCCCGGTTGGCTGCCTGAACCGACAGGGCATTGGACACCAGCACCTCCGGCAACAGCTGAACCACTTGCAGGAAGCGGGGCTCGGCCACCAGGCCGAATCCCTGGCTGTTGACCGGCACCCAGACACGTATCCGGGCCTGGTCGGAGGGAGAGCGGGTGGCCTTTTCGCTGCCGAGCTGATCTTCGAGCCCTTCGGTGGTGGTCACCGCGCGCTGCAGGCGCAGTTGCCGCAAAAAGGACGAACTGGGTCGCTCCGGGTTCAACACAAACCGGGATTCACCGGCACTGGCCAGCAGCTGACCCGAAGCATTCCACAGCTGCACATCGGTTGCCGACAGTTGCTCGCGCAACCGGTCTATCGCCAGGGGCGCAGCGTTGTCCGACACGGCGGCCAACTGACCGGCTGCGAGGCGGGTTTTGGTCGTCAGATCGGCCGCCAGTGTGTCGATGGCGATGCGACCCAGGTTGACACCCCCGCTGAGGGCCGCCTCCACCCGGACATCAAACCAGCTTTCGATCGATCTCGACACGAACTGGTACGACACACCGTAAATCAGCAAGCCGGGCAACATGCCCACCAGCGCAAACACACCCGCGATTTTGGCCAGCAACCGGCTGCCGAACTTTTTGCGGCGAAACCGCGCCACAAGGCGCAACATGGCCCAGACAATGATGGCCAGCAACACCAACGCCACCAGCACGTTGACAGCCAGCAAACGGGCGTAATTGGCCTCGTACAGCGCGCGGTTGTCAGTGGCCGTGGTGAGCATGAACATCAACACCATCGCAAGCGCCAGCATGAACACCGAAGCGGCCAGCCAGGCCCACCTGCGACGCACGGTGCGATCGGCCGCTTTGCGAGCCTGCTCGGTTGGGCTCATGGCGTTTTGACCGGTGTGCTGCCGGTTGCGCCGGCGGGCTCAGGATCGGGCGGATCCATCAGGCCCTGTCCTGGCTGGACTGTGTCGGGTACCGCCAGGCGTCTGCGCAAGTCAAGGTTCCATTCACTCTGTGCGTTGGTGCCCAACTGAAAGGGGCGGGGCAACAGGGCCAGGTCCAGCCTGAAGCGGAAATCCAGCACCAGGTCCGATTCACCCTCCACACGAGTGGCCTCGGCGACCTGCCAGTTCGCCAGCCGTGTGATGGAAGCGAGCGCGGCATTCAGGTTGTCATGGTTCTGGTGCAAGGCATATTGCAAGCCCCCACCCGGCCCCGCACCGGTGGCCACGCTCACCCGCCACTGGCGTGACAAGGGTTGAAACGCCAGCCGATAGGTGCGGCTGGCACTGCTCAGGCGCTTGTCCGTCCAGTACCAACGCTCGCGCAAAACATCGGCCTGCACCACAAAATAGAGCGGCACAGATTTGGTCAACGCTTCTTCCATCGCTGGAGAAGGCGCAAAGTCGATGCGTGCCGAGACCTGAATGCCATCTGCCACCCGTTGCACCGCAACCTGCTGCAACACGGCTGCCCCAGCAGGTGTACCCACCAAGATGAGCCCGCAGACCCACCCACCAGCCAGCCAGACGGCAATGCGCCTGAGCGCCGTCAGCCCGATGCACCACCCTTTGCCCAGCGCAAAGGCACCGCCACCTGCAAGCCGATGCTCAGGCGGGCAATTTGTCCAGTGCTGCGTAAAAGAAGCCGTCGTGTTCACCGGCCGAATTGTCGGGCCAATCCGCGCCGCACAACGCCACACCGGGCAACAAATGACCCGGTGATGAGGCCGGCCGCACATCCGTGTGGCGCGACAGAAACGCATCAACCTGGGCCTGACCTTCCGCCTTGAAAACCGAGCAGGTGCAGTACACCATGCGGCCGCCGGGGGCCAGCAGTGGCCACAAGGCATCAAGCAGCTGGCGTTGCGTGGCCACCAGGGCGGTCACGTCCGTCGCCCGACGCAACCAGCGCACGTCCGGGTGCCTTCGCCCGATGCCCGAGGCCGTACAGGGGGCATCGAGCAAAATGGCATCGAACAACTGCCCATCCCACCAGGAGGGCACCGCTTCCGCGTCGGCCACCTTCACGTGCACGTCGCTGGCCAGGCCCGCCCCATGCGCGGGGGCTGGCAGCTGAAGCCGCTGCAGATTTTCAACTATGCGCTCGCTGCGTGCCGCATCCACCTCCAGCGCCAGCAATGACAGGCTGAGCCCCAGACGATGCGCCGCCTCCAGCAGGTGTGCCGTCTTGCCACCCGGTGCGGCACAGGCATCGAGCACCCGCAGCGGCCGCGCCGCCTGTGCACCGGCGCCATCCTGACGCAGTGACGCCCCGCCCAGCAGCAGCGGTGCCGCCAGCTGCGCGGCAGCATCCTGAACCGAGAACCAGCCATCGGCATAGCCCGGCAAGGCTTCCACCGCACCGCTGCGTGCGGCACCTGCGCGAGCCAGTGTCACACCGGCGGTGCCCACCAGGGCCCCATCGGCAAAATCTGCCCAACCCAACGGTTTCAGGTGTTCGAGATAAGCCGCCCGGTCCAGCCTCGTCTCGTTGACCCGAAGGGTCAAGGGTGCCGGGTGGTTGCTGGCGCGCAGCACCGTTTGCCAGTGCTGGGGGTGGTCCCTTCGCACACGCTTGACCCACCATGCCGGGTGGTTCCACTGCGCCTCCCAATCGGTCTGGACCTGCGCCAGCAGGGCGACGGACTCCCGCAGAAACCGCCTGAGGCAGGCATTCACCAGCCCGGCCTGCGACGCCAGGCTGCGGACACTGCGCGCCGCCGCCACCGCCTGGTTCACCACCGTGAAGGCCGTGTAGCGGGGCACGGTTGAGCTGCCCGCCTCCAACAATTGATCCGCCATGTCTGCGCTGGCGGCCACCTCCTGCTCGGCTTCGCCCACATCCTCCGGCACGGGCGGCATCGGTTTGCCTGCTTCGGCCAGGACCACACCGGGCAACAGCAACGCCAGCGCAGAACCCAGCAACGCACGCACCGCCAGCGGCGGCGTACGCTCCGCCAGCACCGACACCAGCGCCATCGTGGTACCCAGATGACGCAGGGCGTGGAAGGTCAGTGCCTGCACGCCAGGGCGCAACTCGCCAGGCACGCCAGGCAAGGCATCTGCCAGCGAGCGACCCGCCTGAACCGCTTGCACGCAACGCGCCGTCTGCACCAATTGCTCGGCCAGGCTGACACGCCCACCTGAGCCGGGCACGGTCCCGCTGCGTGAGGCAGCGGGTGCCATCCGCCGCGTCAAAGGGCGGCCCGCTTGTTCAGCAAGGCCACCGACACGCGTGAGTTCGGCTTGCGCCCCAGGTGGTCGCTGATGAACTGCGAGGCGTCGACCAGCTTGTCCAGGTCCAAGCCGGTGTCAATGCCCATGCCATGCAGCATGTAGACCACATCTTCGGTGGCCACGTTGCCCGTGGCACCCTTGGCATAAGGGCAACCGCCCAGCCCGGCAATCGAGGTGTCGAACTGCGCCACACCCATTTCAAGCGCTGCCAGCGTGTTGGCCAGCGCCTGGCCATAGGTGTCGTGGAAATGGCCGCTGATGTCTGCCACGTCGTAATGGCGCAGCGCAGCTTCGAGCGCGGCCTGCACCCTGCGCGGGGTGCCCACGCCGATGGTGTCGGCCACGCCCACATGGTCCACGCCGATGTCTTTCATCAGCCTGGCGACCAGCGCCACCCGTTCAGGCGACACCTCGCCCTCATACGGACAGCCGACTGTGCAAGAAATCGCGCCCCTCACGCTTATTCCATTTGCATGGGCAGCTACCACGACAGGAGCAAACCGTTCAATGGACTCTGCAATCGAGCAATTGATGTTCTTCTGGCTGAAAGCCTCGCTGGCGGCGCCGAACACCACCACCTCGTTGGCCCCGGCCGCCAGGGCACCTTCAAAGCCTTTCAAGTTGGGGGTCAGCACCGAATACACCACGTCGGCACGGCGCGGCAACCCGGCCATGACCTCGACCGCATCGCCCATCTGCGGCACCCATTTGGGCGACACGAAGCTGGTGGCCTCCAGGTGGCGCACACCGGCTTGCTGCAGCCGGTCGATCAGCCCGATCTTGACGGCGGCGGGCACCATCTGTTTTTCGTTCTGCAGCCCGTCGCGCGGGCCCACATCGACCAGTTTGACGCGGGTGGGGAGGTGGTTCAGGCTCATGGGACTCAAGGGGTGAGGGGTAAAAATTCGGTCGACTACCCGCGCCTGCCGACGGACAACCCATCAGCCAAAACCGGCTGGAGGGCAAGGGTGTCAGTAGCCTTGGGTGACATCGACCACGCCCGCGAGGGATGACAGGGGCTCGCCGGCGGCCAGGGCCCCGATTTTGCGGGCAATCTGGGCCACGCTCTCGTCGCGCAACGTGCGTGCCGAGGTGTGGGGCGTGAGGGTGAGTTTGGGGTGCTGCCAGAACGGGTGCCCGGCGGGCAATGGCTCGGTGCGGAACACATCCAGCGTGGCACCGGCCAGGTGGCCACTGTCGAGCAGGGCCAGCAAGTCGGCATCCACCACATGCGCACCACGTGCCACATTGATGACATAGCCACCGGGCTGCAGTTGCGACAGGGTCTGGTGGTTGAGGATGTTTTCGGTCTGCGTGGTCAGCGGCAACAGGTTGACCAGCACGCGGCTGGCGGACAGGAACGCGGGCAACTGTTCCTCGCCCGCAAACGTGCGCACATGCGCCAACGGGCCGACGGCCGGTTTGGCGGATCGGCTCCAGCCATTGACCGTGAAATCAAACGCCTGCAGGGCCTGCGCCACGCGGCTGCCCAGCACACCCAAGCCCATGATGCCGACCGGGAAATCCGCCCGTTGGCGCGGCTTGCGGAACGCCCACTGGCCGGCGGCCATGTCGGCCTCGGCGCGGTCAAACTCGCGGAAATGCCGGATGACGGCCTGACAGACATATTCCGCCATCTGGACCGACATGCCTGCATCGTCCAGCCGCACCACGGCCAGGCCGGGCGGCAGCCGCAAACGCAACAGCGCATCGACACCTGCCCCGATGTTGAACAGCGCCTTCAGGCCAGGCTGCTGGTCGATGAAGGTCTGCGGAGGGGCCCACACCACCCCATAGTCCGCCGCAGGCGCGCCGGGCGACCACAGCGACACGTCCGCCCCAGGCAAGGCGGCACGCAGCCCCTGCAACCAGGGTTCGGGGGCGGTGCCGGTACAACAGAAGGTGATGCGCATGTGTCAGACAAAAAATAGCATTCAACTCAATGAGGACAATCGCCAGAGGCAAAAATCATTCGAAAACCTGGCCCGCAAGGTCATGCCGCGGAGAGCTTGAGCAGTTCCGCCCCCTCGGTCACCTGATCGCCTAGGGCAAACAGCAGCTCGGCCACGGTGCCATCAATGGGCGCGGCGATGGTGTGCTCCATTTTCATGGCTTCCATCACGGCCAGCGGCTGACCCTTCTTCACGGCATCACCCGCCTTGACGGCAAACGACACCACCTTGCCTGGCATGGGTGCGGTCAGGCGGCCACCTTCGGCCACGCCATCACCGGCATGGGCCAGCAGATCGACCGCGATGATCTGTGCTGCACCGGCCTGGGTGTGGACGTGCGCCACTTCGCCTTTGCGGTACACATTCACCACGGCACGTTGCCCGGCATAGGTCAGGATGATGCCTTGGCCCGTCACGGTAGACGTGGGCTCGAACGTCAACACCCCCGACACCGCGGCTTCGCCCTCGCCCACCGCCAGGGTCAGGGTGCCGCCATGGCCGTAGGTGAGGCAGGCGGGTACGTGCTGGCCGTCGAACTCGAAGGCAAAGCGGCGGCCGAACTCGGCATGGCTGCGCCAGCCGTCGGTTTTGCTGAAGGGGTCGCTGGTTTCGGCTGCGCGCTCGTCCAGCAGGGTTTGTGCTACATCGGCTGCTGCCGCCAACGCCAGCCCCACGGGGTGTTGCTTGAACAGCACGGCGGCTTCGCGCTGGATGAGCGCGGTGTCCAAGCGGCCTTGGGCAAACGATTCGCTGCGGGCCACATGGCGCAGGAACTGCACGTTGGTGGTCAGGCCGACGATGTGGGTGTGGGCCAGTGCCGCGTCCAGGCGGGCCAGCGCCTGTTCGCGCGTGTCGCCGTGCACGATGAGCTTGGCCACCATGGAGTCGTAGTAGGGGCTGATGGTGTCGCCCTCGCGCACGCCATCGTCAAACCGGACGCTGCCGGTACGTTTGGCTGCGGTGGCCAGCTCGAATGCGGTGTGCGCCGGCTTGCGGTACACCTGCAACGTGCCGGTAGCGGGCAGGAAGTTCTTGTCAGGATTTTCAGCACAAATTCTGGCCTCTATCGCATGACCCGTAATGGTTAGCTGCTCCTGCCTCAGGGGCAGCGGCTCGCCACTGGCCACGCGCAGTTGCCACTCCACCAGGTCGAGGCCGGTGATGGCTTCGGTGACGGGGTGCTCCACCTGCAAGCGGGTGTTCATTTCCATGAAGTAGAAGGTCATGGCCTCGGGGTGGTCGTAGCCCTTGGGTTGCTCGACGATGAATTCCACCGTACCCGCGCCCACATAGTTGACGGCACGGGCTGCGGCCACGGCCACCTCGCCCATCGCTTTGCGCAACTCGGGGGTCATGCCGGGTGCGGGGGCCTCTTCCAGCACCTTCTGGTGGCGGCGCTGCACCGAGCAGTCGCGCTCGAACAGGTACACGCAGTTGCCGTGCGTATCGGCAAACACCTGAATTTCAATGTGGCGGGGGCGCTGCACATACTTTTCAATCAGCACGGCGTCGCTGCCAAAGCTGTTGATGGCCTCGCGCTGGCAACTGGCCAAGGCAGCTGCAAAGTCTTCGCTCTTTTCAACGATGCGCATGCCTTTGCCACCACCACCCGCGCTGGCTTTGATGAGCGCGGGGTAGCCGATGCGGTCGGCCTCGCGCTGCAGCAACTCGGGATTCTGGTCGGCGCCGTGGTAGCCGGGCACCAGGGGCACGCCCGCCGTTTCCATCAGGCGCTTGCTTTCTGCCTTCAGCCCCATGGCCAGGATGGCGCTCGCGGGTGGGCCGATGAACACCAGCCCGGCGGCCGCACAGGCGTTGGCAAAGTCTTCGTTTTCGCTCAGGAAACCGTAACCAGGGTGCACGGCCTGTGCGCCGGTGGCTTTGGCAGCTGCCAGGATGGCTTCCCAGCGGAGGTAGCTGTCTTTGGGCGCGTTACCGCCAATGTGCACGGCCTCGTCACAGGCGGCCACGTGTTTGGCGTGTGCATCGGCATCTGAATACACGGCAACCGTCTGGATGCCCATGCGGCGGGCTGTGGATGCCACTCGGCAAGCGATTTCGCCACGGTTGGCAATGAGGATTTTTTTAAACATGGTGTGCTCCCGTGGCGAAATCGCCTTGTGCTGCCAGGCAGCACGGGCCATTTGGCTGCGCCGCTGCGCCGCTTTGCGGCTGGTCGCCACGGTTGGCGATGAGGTTTTTTTTAAACATGGGGTGCTCCCGTGGCGGTGAGGTTGAGGTTGAACATGTGTCTCTTTCTGGTGATCAAACGAACGGGGTGTCGGAGCTTTGGGATGGCGGTGGCATCGTGTCTGAAGCTGTTGAGCACTTGTCAATCCGGCTGCGGACTGCGCAACTTGCCGGTCCAGACCACGTCGTCGTCCACGGCATACAAGGCACACGGCTGTCCGCTGCGCTGGCAGTACCCCAGGGCTTTGCCCGCGACGTAATCGCCAGTGGCATAGCCCCAGGCCCCTTTGTCGCCCACGGCAAAGGCACGCGGTAGTTTGGCCTCCAAGAACTTGTCATACCCGTTGGTACGCCCACTGGCGCTGATGGGCACGGCACTGGCATCGTCCACACGCGCCTTGCCTGATGCCAGAGGCCGGGTCACGATGGCAGGCTGGGTGAACCCCAGGCGGGCCAAAAACGCATCGACCAGCGGCAACCAGCGGTCCATGTCGCGATCCTGACCCGAATGGCCATCGCCACTGATGGGCGGCAAGCTGTGGAACTCGGCTTGCGCGCCACCCGCCAGCCAAGCCTGGTGCCACTGACGGGGCAGGTGCTCACCCCAGTACAGGTCGTTTTGCCAGTACAGCCACAACATGGGTGGTGCAGAGGGCTTAGCCAGACTGCCCCAGTATTGGCCCAGGGCCTTGGCGCTGCACGGGTCGCCAGGGCGGGTTGCCGGGTTGCCGCCGGCACCACCTGCGAAATTGATGCCAGCTAACAGGCCAGCCGGCTGGCGGGCCACAGTGGCAATGCTGGTCAAACCACCAACAGACTGGCCCGCTACCAGCCAGCGGCTGGCATCCACATAGGGCAAGGTGGCGGCGTGTTGCACAGCGGCCCACACCTGGTCGGCTGCGGCGTCTGACATGGGTGCAAACCGTTTGGCGTTGCAGGGTCCGCTTTCTTCGGGGTCGAAGTCACCATAGGTTTCCCAATAGCCGACCCGTGTGGGCACCATCACCACAAAGCCCTTGTTCACAAAATAGCGTGCGGTGTGCTCCGCCCTGGCCCGGCCTTGAGCAGCGCGTTTGGCTTCCACCGCACGGCCGTGGTTGAACACCACCAGCGGGTGTTTGCCCTCGCCTGCCGGGCGGAAAACGGTGATTGGCATGGGCCGCGTTTCGCGCCGACCGTACATGTCAGTCACCGTCACGTTGATGCGCACCACCTCTTCGCGCATGTCTTTGGCCCACACCTCGGGGGCTTGGGTTTGGGCTGACGCGGCGGACGCCGCGCCGCAGCAAACCAGGAGGGCAAACTTGCGCAGCACGGCACACGCGTTGAAGAGCCTCATGTGAGCCGCCCCGTTTGTGCCGACTGGCCCCATGCACCCGTCACGCGTCGCCACACCGCGCGCAAAAACCGGAACAGCATCCAGACCACCGCCCACATGGCGAGCACAGCCACAACCAACAACACGCCAAACGCAAAGGGGTGTTGGGTGGCAAGCCACACGATGCCGATCACCAGCCCGTCTTCGAACAAACTCGCGGCCACATTGCTGAACGGTTCGGGTGAGGTGTTGATGGCTGCGCGCGTGGTGGTTTTGGCGGCTTGGGCAGTGGCCGCCAGACTGCCCCCCAACAATGCAGCCACCCAGGCCATGGTGCTGCCGTCAGCACCAAACACGCCTGCAGCCAAAGCAGCACCGGCGGGCACCCGCAACACGCTGTTGACGATATCCCACAATGAATCCACGCCGGGAATTTTGTCGGCCAAAAACTCCAAGGCCAGCATCAAGCCACTGGCCACCAGCATGGCGGGGTGCTGCAACACCTGCAGACCGCTGGGCAATGGCATCCAACCCAGCGCACCCAAGCCCCCCACCAGAAACACCACAGCGTACAGCCTGAAGCCGCTGGCCCAGCCCAGCGCACCAGCCAGCGCCATCAGCGCGGGCATGTCCAATTGAGCAGCCGCCTGGCTGGCTGCCTGGCCCAGGTCAGGGCTGATGGCTTGAGCCAGGACCTGTGTCAGGGTCTGCGCAACGGCGTCTGTCATGACGTGCGGTCAGAAGGTCAGGGGGGCGGTCCGTCAGGCCGCCAACCATGACGGTTTGCGTTTTTGGAGGAAGGACTGAACGCCCTCCTTGCCTTCGGCGCTGGCGCGGATGTCGGCAATGCCTTCCACAGTTTTGGCAATGAGCGCGGCGTCGATGTCGCGCCCGGCCACTTCATTGACCAGCATCTTGCAACTGCGAACCGCATTGGGACTGGCGGACACCAGTGCCTGCGTCAGCTCGGCCACTTTGGCGTCGAGCTGGTCGGCGCTGACCACCTCGTGCACCATGCCGATGCGATGGGCTTCGGCGGCACTGAAGCGCTCTGCCGTCAGGAAATAGCGTTGCGCCGCCCGCGCGCCCATGGCACGGATGACGTAGGGGCTGATGGTGGCCGGGATCAACCCCAGCTTGACCTCGCTCAGGCAGTAGGTGGCGGTGTCCACGCTCACGGCCATGTCACACGCGGCCACCAGGCCCACACCGCCTGCAAACACGTCACCCTGCACGCGGGCGATGGTGGGTTTCAGGCAACTGTGAATGGTGCGCAGCATCTCGGCCAGTGCGCCCGCGTCCGCCAGGTTTTCAGCGCGGGTGTAGTCCGCCATGCGGCGCATCCAGTTCAGGTCGGCCCCGGCACAAAAAGCCGGGCCATCAGCAGCCAACACAACGGCACGCACCTGCGGGTCTTGCCCTACCTGTGTGAACGCCTGGGTGAGCTCGGCAATGACTTCGTCGTTGAAGGCATTGCGCACATCAGGCCGGTTGAGGGTGATGCGGGCCACATGGCCCTGGGTGGATACGAGCAGCGCACTCATGCTTGAGCCTCATGTTGAAGAAAGTACACCAGATCCAGCTCGGGCGCGGGCTGACCCAGCAGGGTGAGCGCAGCACTGATTTGCCCACGGTGGTGTGTGCCGTGGTTGAACACGTGGGCCAGCGTGGCGGCAAAGGGCAACGTGGCCGTGGTGCCTCGCAGGGTGGTGTAGGTCAGCTCGCCATCAAACCGCTCGGCTGGCCAACTTGCGATCAGGGGAGCCCAATTGGCGGCGCCGCCCTTCAGGGCCTGGCCCAGCCGCGCGCGGTCGGGCTCGACCTCCATGTCCAGTGCCAGCGCGGGGCCCGCCTTGGGAGAGGCCCCGCGTGCAAAGCGGGGGTACCACAACAGGTGCTCGCCCACCAGCAGGTGGTTGAGCGTGCCATGGATGCTTTTGAAAAACAGGCCGATGTCGCGCTGGTAGTCGGCATCGTTGACAGGCTCGGTGGCCTGCAACAAGCGCTGCGTGGCCCACACGTTGTATCGGGCCAAGGTGGCAAAGTGCGTGTGCGGGTTCATGTGGCGCAGGGCCTCACATGCGGAACACGCCGAACTTGGTGTCCTCAGTGGGCTTGTTCATCGCGGTGCTCAGGCCCAGTGCCAGCACACGGCGGGTGTCGGCGGGATCAATGATGCCGTCGTCCCACAGGCGCGCGGTGGCGTAGTAGGGGTGCCCTTGTACCTCGTACTGCTGGCGGATGGGGGCCTTGAAGTTTTCTTCCTCTTCCGCACTCCACTGCCCGCCTTTGCCTTCGATACCATCGCGCTTGACCGTGGCCAACACGCTGGCCGCCTGTTCGCCACCCATGACCGAAATGCGCGCGTTGGGCCACATCCACAAAAAGCGCGGGCTGAACGCACGGCCGCACATGCCGTAATTGCCGGCACCAAAACTGCCACCGATGATGACGGTGAACTTCGGGACCGCCGCAGTGGCCACAGCGGTGACCATCTTGGCGCCGTTGCGGGCAATGCCCTCGTTTTCGTACTTGCGGCCCACCATGAAGCCGGTGATGTTTTGCAAAAACACCAGTGAAATCTTGCGCTGGCAGCACAACTCGATGAAGTGCGCGCCCTTCAGCGCTGACTCGGAAAACAGAATGCCGTTGTTGGCAATGATGCCCACGGGCATGCCCTCGATGTGCGCAAACCCGCACACCAGCGTGGTACCGAACCGGGGCTTGAATTCATGCAGCTCTGACCCGTCGACGATGCGGGCAATGATTTCGCGGACATCGAAGGGCTTACGCGTGTCAGTGGGGATCACGCCATACAGCTCTTTTGCATCGTATTTAGGAGCTTCAATTGCTTGCCTGAAAAGCGATGCAGGCTTGTTATTATTCAAATGCGACACCGCCTGCCGCGCCAGTGCGATGGCGTGCATGTCGTTTTGCGCCAGGTGGTCAGCCACGCCCGACAGGCGGGTGTGCACGTCGCCACCGCCCAGGTCTTCGGCTGACACCACCTCGCCCGTTGCGGCCTTGACCAGGGGCGGCCCGCCCAGAAAAATCGTGCCCTGGTTCTTGACGATGATGGTTTCATCGCTCATCGCAGGAACGTATGCTCCGCCGGCGGTACAACTGCCCATCACCACGGCCACCTGCGAAATGCCCTGCGCACTCATGTTCGCCTGGTTGAAGAAAATCCGGCCAAAGTGGTCTCGATCGGGAAACACATCGTCCTGGTTGGGCAAGTTGGCCCCACCCGAGTCCACGAGGTAAATGCACGTCAGGTTGTTCTGCTGCGCAATTTCCTGCGCGCGCAGGTGTTTTTTAACCGTCATGGGGTAATAAGTGCCGCCCTTGACCGTGGCATCGTTGCAGACAATCATGCAATCGACCCCGCTGACGCGCCCCACACCGGCAATCAGCCCGGCACTGGGCGCGGCATCTTTTGTGCCACCCTGCCCGTCCTTCTCGGGATACATGCCCATGGCAGCCAGCGGTGCCAACTCCAGAAAGGGCGTGCCAGGGTCCAGCAGCATCTGCACCCTGTCTCGTGGCAACAACTTGCCGCGTGCGGTGTGTTTAGCCCGCGCCGCCTCACCCCCCCCCTGAGAAACCTGTGCAACTTGCGCACGCAAGTCGTCTACCAGTGCCTGCATGGCCTGGGCATTGGCTTGGAAGTCAGCGGAGCGGGGATTGAGTTTGGATTCGAGTTGGGTCATGACACATCCATAGAAATGGCTAACACGCGGCACAGCGTCCGGCGCGGCTGACATTGTGTCGGGAATCCTGACATTTGTGGCGCCAGTTTGGTTGCAATTCCTGCCACACTGTCGACATGCGTTCACGAACACTCCATCACAAAACCCCGGTGGCAGCCACACCCATGGCATTTGTTCGCAGCATGGTGAGCGCTGCGCACCGGTTGGGCCATGACCCACAGAGTGCGTTGTCAGCCATCGGCCTGTCAGTCCATGACCTGCGCGAGCAAAACGGGCGCATCACTGCCGCTCAAATGGAGCGCCTGTCAGGCCAACTGATGCGCGAACTGGACGACGAAGCGCTGGGTTGGTTCAGCCGAAGGTTTCCTTGGGGCACCTACGGCATGCTGGCTCGTGCCAGCATCTCTGCCCCGAATTTGGGCATCGCCATGAAGAGATGGTGCCGGCATCATGGCCTGTTGAACCAAGAAGTCGAATTGAACATCAGCTTGTCGGAAACCACGGAAGGCAACTACTCCGCCATCTCTGTTCTGGAGTCGAACCCACCCCAGTGGCTGACCGGGGAGATGCGCGAGTTCTGCCAAGTATCTTTGCTTCGCAATTTACTGGGCTTGTCGAGTTGGCTGATTGATTCCAAACTGCCCGCAGCGGCTGCAAAGCTTGCCTACCCTCAGCCGACACATCACGAAGCATACGATGTGCTCTTCACCTGCCCGGTTGAATTCGGACAGCCTCAAACACAAATTCTGATTGACACAGGCTATTTGGCGCTACCCATCAGAAGGGGCGAAGAAGCCCTGCAGAAAATGCTCAAAAACGCACTACCCCTGACGGTGCATGCTTACCGCAGGGATCGATTGCTGATTGACCGTGTCACGCAGACCATGAAAAGCCACCCCCACTCCCAACAAAATGCGCAAATTCTGGCCACCCTGTTGAATTTGTCGGAACGGACGCTTCACCGCCAGCTGGCGGCGGAAGGGCAGACACTCCAGAAGCTCAAAAACAGCGTTCGACTCGACACTGTCAAGTCACTGCTGGGAGCAAGCCAACGCCCGATCAAACAAGTGGCCGAACAATCGGGCTTCAAAGATGAAAAAAGCTTTGTCCGAGCTTTCAAAAAATGGACGGGACTGACCCCAACCGAATACCGAAGGTCGGTGATCAGCCAGCCAATGAAATCAAAAACTGTCAGCGATTGACGCCACACTTACGTTCACTTGGCAAACCCCTCGGCAATCACTTTGGGGGTGATGAACACCAGCAGTTCAGATCGGTTGTTTGATTTGTTGCGGTTCTTGAACAAATTGCCGACCACAGGCACATCGCCCAGGAAGGGGACTTTGGTTTCTGCATCATTTTCGATCGACTCGAAAATGCCCCCTATCACCACCGTGCCGCCGCTTTCAATCAACACCTGTGTCTGAACCCGCTTGGTATTGATGGCGCGAGCACCCAGCAAAATTTCACCGGGGCTGTCTTTATTGACCTCCACATCGAGAATGATGCTGCCCTCTGGCGTGATTTGCGGCGTCACCTCCAACTTCAGGCTGGCTTTCTTGAAAGCGATGGTGGTTCCCCCATTGGGAGCCGTGGTCTGATATGGAAACTCAACGCCCTGCTCAATGATGGCCTTGACTTGGTCGGCGGTGATGAGCCTGGGGCTCGAGACAATTTTGCCGCGGCTGTCGGCCTCCAGCGCAGACAGTTCCAAATTCAAAAAACGGTTAGCCGTCGGTTTGAACAACGACAGTGCAAACGTCGCAGGATTGACGCCACCCAAACCACTGGCAGGCAGATTGAAAAAATTCGAAGAGGCTGTCGTCAAACCATCCGCCTGGAAAGCGCCTGTCGTGGCAGAGATGGCATCGTAATTACCTCCCAGAGCAACACGGTTGCCAGCCCCAATGCCATAACCCGCATCTCCGCCTCTGACACCTCTCAAATCGGCGCCACCCAACCGAACACCCAGCGATCTTCCAAACTTGTCGTCTGCCTCGACAATACGCGCCTCGATCAGGACCTGTCTGACGGGAATGTCCAGCTTGGAGATCAGTTCCTGAACCTGCGCCAGCCTGCTGGGAATGTCGGTGACGAACAATTGGTTGGTGCGCGGTTCAGACACGACGCTGCCACGACTTGACAAGATGGCACCGCTTCCCACCTGCCCAGGCGCGGTGCCACCCGCACTTCCTGTACTCTTCAACTGATTGGCAATGTCCGCGGCTTTGGCATAGTTCATCCGGAACGCTTGCGTACGCACGGCCTCCAGACTTTCGACTGAAACCTTTGCCTCCAGTTCGGCCTTCTCTTTGGCAGCCAGTTCGTCCTTCGGCGCGATCCAGATCACTGTCCCGTTCTTCCGCATGCCAAGGCTCTTGGCCTGGAGAATGATGTCAAGCGCCTGGTCCCACGGCACATCCTTCAACCTGAGCGTCACGGCACCGGACACCGAGTCAGAGGTGACGATGTTGAACCCAGTGAAATCGGCGATGACCTGAAGCAGCGACCTGACTTCGATGTTCTGGAAGTTCAACGACAGCTTTTCACCGGCATACCCCACGCCCTGCACAAGTTTTTCGGGGTCTACTTTCTGGTCGCGAATATCCACGACCAATCGTCCGTCTGTCTGGAAGGCACTGTGCTCCCAATTGCCCTTGGGGTTCACAGTGATCCGAACGCCAGAGGGCGTCTCTTCAGACAGGATGGATTGCACAGGCGTCGCGAAATCGCTGACATCCAGTCGACGCTTCAAAGCGGCTGGCAGCGTGTGCTTGGGCAAATTGATGACCAACGCTTTGCCTCTGACACCCACGTCAACCTCAGCCTGCTGCGAAGGCAGCACAACGACCACGCGCCCGGCACCATCTGAGGCCTTCCGAAAATCAATATCCCTTACCGCTTGCCCAGTGGCTACTGGCGTGGTCACAGCGCTGGGGGTGGTTGCACTTGGCGGAGACTTGGCTGCACCGCTTTCCACCCCCACATCTGCCAATTGCACTTCAAGCACATTGCCATGACGGGAAATCATGTACGGCGCTGCTTGCTGGAGGTTAACGACCACCCGCGTACGGCCATTGGCTTGGATGATCGTTGCCGATCTGGCATTTTTCAAACCCAGTTGAACGGCACTGCGCTCGGCGCTGGAGTCGTACCCTGGAAAATCAAAGGCAATGCGAGCAGGCGTTTGCGTGGAAAAACTGGCGGGATCCACGTCGATGGTGTCCTGGGCCTGAATGGTCAACACCTCCAAGCCACCTTTGTACTGCCCGGTAACGGCCTTGATGACGTTTTGCGCGGATGCCACGCCTGACCACAAGACACAGCAGGCCAGCAACCAACGAATGTGCCCCATGCGATTCAACATGCCAGTAATCATGTAGTGACCCATTCAGTTAATTTTTTTCCTGCAAATGCAGCGTGGCCTGACGCTCAATCCATTCTCCCGCCGAGTCCTGAACGATCTCTCGGAGCGTGACCGCTGACTCGCTGATCGAAACGATTTTTCCATAGTTCTGCCCCAGGTAAGCACCAGCTTCCACCTGATAGATCAGCTTGTCCACCAGGAGCAAGGCCGATTTTTTCGTGCCTTTTTCCAGGCTTCCCACGTAACTCATGGTGTCGAGCGGATACGCTTCCAGCGGTTGCTTTCTTCTGTTCAACTCTGGTGTGATCAGGCTTGAAGTAGACACCGGGCTGGCTGCATCCGACTTCAATCCGACCACCAGTTTTTGCACACCAAACGGATCCGGCTTGCCTTCCTGCGCGTAAATTTGCGGATCGAATTTTTTCGGTGCAGCAACAGGCTGCGAGGCAGGTTTCAATTGACTGCGTTGCTCGGCCATCCAGGTCTGCAACTCTGCTTCAGGCGCATCCGAACAACCCGCAACGAAACAGGCCGCGCAAACGAGCGTTACCCCATTCAAGCGCAGCAACCTCATGGCCCCACCTTCTTTTCTTTGGCCTTGCGCTGGGCCTCGACTTCTTCTAGATCCAGGTAGCGAAAGGTCTTGGCCACCCCTTCCATGACCAGCTGCCCTTGCCTGTCTTTGAAGGGTGACAGTTGGATGTCATTCAGCGTCACGATACGTGACAGATGGGCGATGTCGGAGGCAAACAGCCCCACGTCGTGATAACCCCCCGTGATCCGGACCGAAATGGGCAATTCAGCGTAATACTCTTTCACCACCACCTGGCCGGGACGGAACAACTCAAACTGCAGGCTGCGCCCCAAACCAGCCTGGTTGATATCAGACAACAAGGCATCCATTTCCGCCTTGCTGGGCAGCTGCTTTTCCAACTGGTTGACGTACTGACGCACTTCTTCCAGCTGCTTTTTCAGAGACTCCAGGTTGATGGCTTGGGTGAGTTTGTCGACGTAAGCTGTGCGCAGTTCGGTTTCTTTGTTCTTGTCAGCCTCCAAATTGACCGCCAAGCCATCCAGCCAGACATACCAAAGCAATGCAAACACACCCAGAAACACCACCACCAGCACGCTGACGCGAGGCACGATGGGCCATCGGGACGGATCATTGGGATCCAAGCCCGAAAACTGCGCCTGCAGGTCAGCCTGAAGCGCAGCAAAGTCAACGTTGATCGAAAGTTTGCGTGCCATGCGATGGTTTCCGTGGTCCGATACCTGTGCTCAGGACTTGCCCGCCGATGCCGCTTTGGCATCAGGCCTGACCAATTGCGCTCGGACGGTGAAGCTGTAAACCCGCCGCTGCTCTTTAGAGGACATCTGCTGAACGGTTGACAAAATTTCGATCAACTCTGGGCGCGTCAACCAGTCTTCACTGGTGGAGATGTTTCTCAGCAACTCGGAAACGCGTTCTTGCGACTGGGCCACACCGATCAACGTCACACTGGCCCCCTCCTGCTTCACGTTTTGCAAGTACACACCGTCGGGAATACGCTCTACCAGTTGACCCAGCAACTGAACGGGAGTGTTCCGGTCGGCCTGCAGGTTCTCCACCGCCTGCTGCCGGGCCTTGAGACTTTGAATTTCTGCCCGCAACGTCGCCACGTCCTTGATTTGCAGCTCAAGTTTTTGTGTTTCAGCCTCCAAAAATGCGTTTTTGCTCCGCTGAACATCCATCTCATGCTGGTACCACAGACTGATGGCGAATGCCACCGCCCCGCCAGCCAAAGCAGCAGCCCCTGCCATCACGGCAAACTGCTCTTTGCGTCGCTTGCGGGCCGCCTCTCTGTGGGGCAGAAGGTTGATCAAAATCATTGATAAAACCTCCGCAAAGCCAAGCCGGTCGCAGTGAGGTACGTAGGTGCCTCCCTCGTCAATTTGGAAGCTCGGACGGCACTCCCCATCTCCATGCCATCGAACGGATTGACCACTTGAGTCGCAAAAGTGGTTTGTCTGGTCACCTCTTCTGTCAAGCCTGCCACGCCTGCCGTGCCTCCGGCCAGAAAGACATGATCTACCCGGTTGTGCGGCGTACTGGTGAAGAAAAATTGCAGGGCACGTGAGATTTCTTGCGCCATGCTGGAGACAAACGGCCCCAGGACAGCATTCTGGTAATCCTCGGGCAAGTCTGAAGTACGTTTTTTCAGTTCCGCTTCATCCAACGCAAAACCATAGTGCCGGGCAATCATCTGGCTGAGCTGGGCACCCCCAAATGCCTGATCACGTTCATACAGGGCTTCGCCATTGCAAATCACCTGCATGCTGGTGGCCACTGCGCCCACCTCGAAAAGCGCAACCAAAGAATCTTTCCCTCCGCCGGGCAAACGTTCCACCAAGCGCGCCGCCGCCGATCGTGACGCATAGGGTTCGATATCCACCACCACCGGTTTCAAGCCTGCGGCCTCAGCCAGCCCTTGTCGGTCCTGCACCTTTTCTTTCCGAGATGCGGCAATCAAGACCTCGACGTCCCCAGCAGACGCTGCACTCGGGCCCATGACACAAAAATCCAGACTGACCTCATCCAGCGAGAAGGGTATGTACTGATTGGCCTCGGACTCAACCTGTATCTCAAGCTCGGCCTCTGACAAGCCACCCGGCAGAATGATTTTCTTGGTGATGACAGAGGACGCTGGCAAAGCGAACGCAGCATTTTTGGTTTTGCTGCCCGCTTTTCGCACCACGCGCCGAACCGCATCGGCCACCTCGTCAAACTTTTCAATGTTGCCGTCAGTGATCCAGCCACGCTCCAAAGGCTCCAGAGCACAGCGCTCCAACACCATCTGGCCAGCGCGATTGCGGGACAACTCCACCACTTTCACGCTGGACATGCTGACATCAACGCCAAGCAAGGGCGCGGGCTCCCGGCTGAACAATGACGCCAGTTCAATCAAGTGGAGTCCCCAATCAATAAAAGAGTTGATAAATCACTTCAATGCTATCAGTAAGTATGTTGTCCGCCCAAGGTTTTCGCCCTGCGGATGCATGAAAGCCGTTGCCAAAACCCGACGAACAGGCCGCCAGCACCATTTTTATAATCCACCGGCACTTTGAAAGATTACATGCCCCCATCCGACCAGGCGGCCAGCCCCAACCCTAAAACGCCCAAGCCCAAGCGTTCACTGCCATGGATCGTGAAGGCATTGATCTGGCTGGTTGGCACTGCCACAGCAGGCATGCTCGCGCTCCTGTTGATCATCGGGGTAGCGCTGGCCATGGCTTACCCCAACTTGCCGGAAATCACCGCGCTTTCGGATTACAGACCCAAATTGCCGCTCCGCGTGTTTTCAGCCGAGGGGGAGCTACTTGCCGAATACGGCGAAGAACGCAGGGAACTCACCCCGATCGCCCAAATCCCGCAGGTAATGATCCATGCGGTGCTCGCGGCCGAGGACGCGCGCTTCTTTGAACATGGTGGCGTGGATTACCTGGGCATGGTACGTGCTGGCCTTGCCAACTTTGGACGAGCCAAGAGCCAAGGAGCATCCACCATCAGCATGCAAGTCGCCCGCAATGTATACCTGTCAGCAGAGAAAACGTACACCCGCAAGATCTACGAAGTGCTGCTCACCTTCAAACTCGAACATCAGCTCACCAAAGAGCAGATCCTCGAGATTTACATGAACCAGATTTTTCTGGGTCACCGGGCTTACGGTTTTGCGGCTGCGGCCCAAGCCTACTACGGCAAACCCTTGAAAGACATCAGCGTGGATGAAGCTGCGATGCTGGCTGGCCTGCCCAAAGCACCATCGGCATTCAACCCGATCAGCAACCCCAAACGTGCGCGGACGAGGCAGCTGTACATCATCGACAGGATGTTGGAAAACGGCTTCATCGACGCCGAAACTGCCCGAAAAGCCAAAACGACACCCGTCAGGATTCGGCCTGCGGGCAGCATCCAGCGGGTTCGTGGCGACTACGCAGCTGAAATGGTGCGCCAAGCCGTTTTTGAGCAGTACGGCGATGAAACCTATACCCGCGGGCTGAACGTCACCACCACCATTCGCAGCAGCGACCAGCAGTCTGCATACAAGGCCCTGCGCGCAGGCTTGATGGAGTTTGAGCGTCGCCAGAAATACCGCGGGCCTGAGCGCTTCGTCGAACTCCCCCCCGAAGGACCCGCTTTGGACGATGCCGTTGACCAAGCCCTGGCTGATTCGCCCGACAACGGGGACGTGCTGTCCGCCGTCGTTCTGGATGCCAAACCCACCAAAGTCACGTTGGTGCGCCAAGACGGCTCACCATTCGAGGTCACAGGTGAAGGCCTCAAGCCCGTCCAATCTGGCCTGTCGGACAAGGCACCACCGAACATCAAGTTGAGGCGCGGTGCCGTGGTGAGAGTGGTCAAAAGCGGCAAGTCCGGATGGGAAATCACACAGCTGCCAGAAGTGGAAGGTGCCTTCGTCGCGATGGACCCCAGAAATGGTGCCATTCGGGCACTGGTAGGTGGTTTTGACTTCCAGAAGAACAAGTTCAACCACGCCACGCAGGCATGGCGACAACCCGGATCGAGCTTCAAGCCCTTCGTGTATTCGGCATCGCTTGAAAAAGGTATCACGCCCAGCACGGTCGTGAATGACAGTCCACTGTTTTTCAGTGCCGAGCAGACCGGCGGCAAGCCGTGGGAGCCCAAGAACTACGACGGCAAGTTCGAAGGACCGATGCCGGTACGCACGGCGCTGGCCAAGTCCAAGAACATGGTATCCATCCGCATTCTGCAAGCCGTCGGCGCACAAAATGCCCAGGAGTGGGTCACGAAATTCGGCTTCGAGGCAGACAAACACCCCCCCTACCTGACGATGGCCCTCGGAGCCGGTGCAGTGACACCTTTGCAAATGGTCAGCGCATACAGCGTTTTTGCCAATGGAGGGCATCTGCTGGCTCCGAACCTGATCAGCAAAATCACAGACACACAGGGCAAGGTTCTGCTGGATGTCCCACCCGTTTCCAAAAGCGAAGCCACCCAGGTCATTTCGGAGCGCAATGCTTTTGTCATGTCGAGTCTGCTGCAGGAGATCACTCGCTCAGGCACAGCAGCGAGGGCACAGGCAACCCTGAAACGTCCTGATCTGTATGGCAAGACGGGCACAACCAACGACGCCATGGATGCCTGGTTTGTCGGCTATCAACCTACTTTGGCAGCCGCTGTCTGGGTGGGCTATGACAACCCTCGCAACCTGGGCAGCCGCGAAACAGGGGGCGGCCTGAGCCTGCCGATATGGATTTCGTTCATGCAAGATGCACTCAAAGGCGTGCCCGAAACACAGCCGCCCGTCCCGGAAGGGGTGACCCAAATCGGCGGAGAGTGGTACTTCAGCGAGTTTTCACCGGGCAGCAGCGTCAAACAATTGGGCTCGGAGAACGATGGTCACGGCACGCCTGGCCCCGAAACAACCTCTGCGCCCATACCCTCGGACGAGCGCAAGAACATTTTGGACCTGTTCCGAAACTGAGGTGCTCAGCACGAGTCGGCGGAACCGAAATTCAGTGGGATGCCCGCTTGCTCGGAGGCGCAAGCGCTCAGCAGCGAAAACAGCTCGTCGCCAGTCTTGGTGTCAACCCATTGCTCGCCATTCCACCGGAAATGAAAACCTCCTCTTTTGGCCGCCAGCCAGATTTCGTGCAGCGGCTTTTGGAGATTGACAACCAGTTGTCCACCTGAGCCGAGCATCAGGTTCAACAACCCGCCTGTGCGCTGGTTGTCAATGTCAGCATCGGTGCTTTCATTCAAGCGGTCACAAGCAACCTCTATGGCGCGCAGCGCTGCTTCAGCGCGATCCAAGTACTCCAGATCCGTCATTACAATTTATCCATGCTCGTAGAAAAAACCCGTTACCGACCGGGATCCCATGCGCCATCCGTCAGGCATCGACCCGAAATATGGCGTTGGATAGCATTTTGTGGTGTCTTGGCATTGCTGAGTGGCTGTGGACAGAAAGGCCCTCTTTACCTCCCCAAAAAAGCCGCTGCCTGTTCGCCCGCCCACATGGTCACAGCTTGTTCAGCACCCACACACTCGACATTTACCGACCTCACGGCTGTCAACCACGTCAAACGCCGAAATGCCGACTCGACCTTTGCACCGACGGTCAAATCCTGACACTTGAAACAAAAAAAGCGGGGTGGCCCTGAAACCAACCCGCCTGTTGTGGGGCTTACGTTCATGTCAACCCCTGTCAATCCATCTGCCGGAGCTCACCCCCGGCAGACACCTCCGATACCGATCACACCATCCGATTAGCGCAGACCTGCCACATAGTCTGCCACCGCTTTGATCTCGCGGTCATTCATCTTGGCAGCTACCTGTGTCATTTGCAGGCTGTTCTTGCGAACGCCGTCTCGGAACGCAATCAGCTGACCAGCCGTGTATTCGGCATGCTGACCACTCAAACGGGGATATTGCGCCGGAATCCCGGCACCATTCGGGCTGTGGCAGCCCGCACAAGCGGCGATCTGACGATCGGGGATCCCACCGCGGTAGATTTTTTCGCCCAATGCAACCAGATTCTTGTCAGTCGCAGCACCGGGCGCTGGCTTTTGGTCAGCCAGCCAGAACGCCACGTTGCGCATGTCCTCATCGGACAGCATGCTGGCAAAACCCTTCATCACGGCGTTCTCGCGCTTACCGGACTTCAACTCTTGCAACTGCTTGGTCACATACTCAGGGTGTTGCCCCGCCAGCTTGGGGTTGACCGGGAGCACTGAGTTGCCATCGGCAGCATGGCAGGCCACGCAAACCTGACCGTACAACGCGCCGCCCTTGGCCACGTCGGGCTTGGTTGCCTGGGCTTGTACTGCAAATGAAGCCGTGGCGAGCGCAACGGCACCTAATGTGGAAGCAAACAGTTTCATGACGTGGGCGAAGTTTGATGCAGTAAAAGACCCGGCAATCGGGCCCGTGGACTCACATGAAGACAAGTGATAACCCCTGGATTTTACAATGCGCATTTATCCGGGCCATCGAATGACCGAGTCAAACACCACACAAACCCCATCGGTCACCACGCAAAACGCCAGCGAAGCCAAGGTCGCTGCAGCTTGGTTGCACACCGCGCGCTTCCTGACAACGGCACCACAACTGCAACATCTGCCGGATCTGACGGTACCGGAAATCGCATTTGTCGGGCGTTCCAACGCGGGCAAGTCCACCTGCATCAACACATTGACCCAACAAAAACGCCTGGCGTTCGCATCCAAAACGCCGGGGCGAACCCAAAGCATCAACCTGTTCGCGTTGGGCAAGCATGGCGAAACCGATGCCGTGCTGGCAGACTTGCCTGGCTACGGCTATGCCGCCGTACCCAAAGAAGCCAAGCTGCGCTGGCAGCGTGTGATGGCCAACTACCTTCGCACCCGTCCGAACTTGCGAGGTGTGGTGATGATGTGCGATCCGCGCCTGGGTATCACCGAACTGGACGACATCCTGCTTGACGTGATCCGCCCACGTGTTCAAGAAGGCTTGAAGTTGTTGGTGCTGCTGACCAAGTCAGACAAACTCACACGGACAGAGGGGCAAAAAATACTGTCCATCACACGCTTGCAGGCAGGCGGTGGAGAAGTCAAGCTTTTCTCGGCCTTGAAAAAGCAAGGCATCGATGACGTGGCGCATATGCTTTGGAACTGGGCTCGTCCGCCTGCAGCCCCCGTCGACATGGGTGAATCCATCAGCTCAACGCCTGAACATCACGAGGAAAGTGATGACGACAAAGCTGATCGATCTCTATAAATAAATAGCATACAAGTCAACAATAACAAGCGGCAATACCGATTTCAATGCTTGAAATCGTACAACGATGGTTCGCCCGGCGGTCGCGTCTTGAAACGTTTGTGAACCCAATAGTACTGAGTGGGCTGCCTGGCAATCATTGCCTCCAGTTCACGGTTCATACGTGCCACATCGGCGGTCACATCTGAAGTCGGGTAATCGCGCCACACCGGCGACACCTCGGCTTCGTAACCCTCAGGTGTCAGCCGCACCAGCACAGATACCACCTTGGCCCTCCCCAATGCGGCGAAGCGTGGCAACGACGTCAACGTTGCTGCCGGATGCCCAAAAAACTCTGCCCAAATGGAATCGTTCATGGCGTGATCCATGTCGGGCAACAAATAGAGCGGCTTGCCTGCTCTCACAGCGGCTGCCAACGGCTTCAAACCCTGCCATTTGGCAATGACCTGTGGATTGCCAAAGCGCCCGCGCCCCTGCCGCATCCAAGCGTCCACCAAAGCATCTGGCTGAGGCGCATACAGACCACAACATGGCCTCGGCAGATGCAAGGTCAGCGCAGTCCATCCAGCATCCAGCCCGACAAAATGCGGCGCAAACACCACGATCGGCTCCTGACCTTCCAAAGCGTCTGTCTGTCCCGTCAACTTCAACCGACGAGCCACCACGGCACGTGGTGCATGCCACAACCAGCCTCGGTCCAACAGGGCCTGGCCAAACACCACAAAGTGGGCTTTGACCGCGCGCTGCCGAGTCAACGGGTCGTCGGCAGGAAAACACAACCGCCAATTGGTCAGGGCAACTTCACGCCTTTCGTGCGCCAACGTATACAACACCAGTCCGAAAAAGTGCCCCAAACCGCGCACCACGGGCAGGGGAAGCCTGCCCACCAGAACCATCAGCCACAGGCTGAACCGCTTCAAAGCCAACTTCATGTGCCGCCCCCCTCTCTCGGCGCTTTGTAGCGGTTGTAGCCCCACAAATACTGGGATGGACTCGATCCGATCAGCGCTTCCATGGCTGAGTTGACCAAGGTACACGCCGCCTCAGGTTCGACGGGCAGGGTTTGCCCAAACGGCAGCACATGCACCACAAACCCACGCCCCCAGGACCGGCGCTCCCCCCACGCCAACAACACCGTGGTGTTGGATGTACGGGCCAGGCGGGCACTGAGCGTCATGGTGTAGGCGGGCCGACCGAAAAACGGCGCCCACACGCCTTGACCGGCCGGAGGCACCTGATCCGGCAGCAATCCGACCGCTCCCCCTGTTCGCAGGGTTTTGACCAGTTGCTTCACGCCAGCCAGCGTTGTGGGCGCGGTATCCAGTCCCGGCCGCTGGCGTGCCGTAGCCACAATTTGGCGCAACCAGGCCTGCCTGGACGGACGAAACAGCACCGTCATGCTGCGACCGGGTTGGCTACCGTAACGTGCGGCATAGGCACTGGCCGTGATCTCGAAGCAACCCATGTGAGGTGTCAGGAAAAGAATACCGTGCCCTTTGGCCTGCGCCGCTTCAATGTGCTCGGCACCGGTCATTTCAACGCCCACCGGCCGACCTAACCACAAGCGTGGCAGTTCGGCCACCATCTTTCCCGCTTGCGCCACCGATGCAAGCGCCACCCACCGTGAAACACCCGCCAGGGCTGCGTGTGCCATCACATGGCGTCGGTACACCCCAGAGGCCAGGAACACAACCCAGCCCATCACCGAGCCCAAAGCATGTAGCGCCCACAAAGGCCAATAGCTGAAAAATCGAAACAGAAATGTCACGGCATTGAAGGACGCAAAAAAATCGGCAGGTAATCGCTGAATGAGTTGATATACACTTTTCCCGTCGTCGAGTTATTGAACAACTTGCGGGACGACGCAGGGCACGGAGCTCTGCAGGGCATTGGCAGACCGCTGATGCCAACACCACCGCTAAAGCGTTCGCCAGCGCTCCGGCACCAGGCGAAACGCCTTGGTCCAACAACAGGAGTTTATTCACATGGCGAACGATTTTCTTTTCACATCCGAATCCGTCTCTGAAGGCCACCCCGACAAGGTGGCCGACCAGATCTCTGACGCGATTCTGGATGCCATCTTCACCCAAGACCCCCGCAGCCGCGTGGCCGCGGAAACCCTGACCAACACCGGTCTGGTGGTGCTGGCCGGTGAAATCACCACCAACGCACACGTGGACTACATCCAGGTGGCGCGCGACACCATCAAGCGCATCGGCTACGACAACACCGAGTACGGCATCGACTACAAAGGCTGCGCGGTGCTGGTGGCCTATGACAAGCAGAGCAACGACATCGCCCAGGGCGTGGACCATGCGTCAGACGACCATCTGAACATCGGTGCCGGTGACCAGGGCCTGATGTTCGGCTACGCCTGCGACGAGACACCCGAACTGATGCCCGCGCCCATTTACTACGCGCACCGTCTGGTCGAACGCCAGGCCCAGTTGCGCAAAGATGGTCGCCTGCCTTTCCTGCGCCCAGATGCCAAGAGCCAGGTGACCATGCGCTACGTAGACGGCAAACCCCACAGCATCGACACCGTGGTGCTGTCCACCCAGCACAGCCCCGACCAGAGCGAAACCGCCACCAAGATGAAAGACAGCTTCATTGAGGCGGTGATCGAAGAAATCATCAAGCCCGTGCTGCCCAAAGAGTGGTTGCAGAACACCCGTTACCTCATCAACCCCACCGGGCGCTTTGTGATTGGCGGTCCGCAGGGCGACTGTGGCCTGACTGGCCGAAAGATCATCGTGGACACCTACGGCGGTGCCTGTCCTCACGGGGGCGGTGCGTTCAGTGGCAAGGATCCCTCCAAAGTGGACCGCTCGGCCGCTTATGCCGCCCGCTACGTGGCCAAGAACATCGTCGCTGCCGGACTGGCCAAGCAATGCCAGATTCAGGTGGCATATGCCATTGGCGTGGCCAAGCCCATGAATATCACGGTCTACACCGAAGGCACGGGCGTGATCCCTGACACCGAGATCGCCAAGCTGGTGGAAGCCCATTTCGACCTGCGGCCCAAGGGCATCATCCAGATGCTGGACCTGCTGCGACCCATCTACAGCAAGACAGCTGCCTACGGCCACTTCGGCCGTGAAGAACCCGAATTCACTTGGGAACGTACAGACAAGGCTCAAACCCTGCGAGCCGCTGCAGGTCTGAAATAAAGCGGCCTGTACCCAGCCTCTCCAAAAGGAGTTTGTCATGCACCGCAACCCAAAATCCTTGGCCTGGATTCTGCTGACCGGCACAGTCGTATGGCTTAGCGGCTGCGCCACACTCAGCGAGGAAGAATGCAAGACTGCTGATTGGGGACGGCTGGGGTACAAGGACGGTGCGGCAGGTCACCCCGAAAGCAGGCTGGCCGAACACGCCGAGGCCTGCGCAAAAACTGGTATCCGGCCTTTGGCCGACATCTGGCGAGCTGGCTGGGATCGCGGGGTGCGAGCCTACTGTGTACCCAGTGTCGGTTGGAATGAAGGCCTGGCAGGCCGTAGCTACCAGGGCGTTTGCCGGGGGCGGGGCGAAGAAGCGTTTCTGCCTGCTTACCGGGCCGGCGCCGACATCCACCGACTCCAGTCGCGCCTGGACAGCAACACCTCCGAGATCAACCGCCTAGAGCGCGAGTTGCGACAAGCACAGACCGACAAAGAGCGGCACCGTTTGCGCGAGCACCTGAGAGACCTCGATTGGGAGCAGTCACGCCTGCGTCGCGAATTGGGTCACCTTCGCTCAATTGCCCCCCGGTATTGACCCGATCCGCACAGCATCGGTGCCGCGTTTCGGCGCTGCTGTACACCACCGCTGCGCTCCAGCCCACCGCCCTAAAGGCATCACACAACTGTGCGGCGGAAAGACAATCCCTGGCGCGACCAGTACCCGCTGTCCAGACGATCCATTTTCACCGTGCCACCAGTCGATGGCGCGTGCACAAAACGACCGTTGCCCACAAAGATGCCCGCATGGTTAGTGCGACCTTTGACCGTGAAGACTGCCAGATCGCCCGTTCGGGCTGCGTGTATCGGCACCGGCTGCCCCCAACTGCTCAGCTCAGCGACCGAACGGGGGGTGCGCACGCGTGCCGCATGCCAGTGCACGTATGCAATCAACCCCGAACAATCGAAACCCGACTCCGGTGTGTTGCCCCCATACCGATACGGCGTACCGACCAGCCCCATGGCATGAATCGCGACCGCCTGTGCTGCCGAAGGTGGGGGTGATTCGTCTGGCGCGCGTTGCGTAGCATCAGGCTCAGTCGGTGCGGGCGGCAATGGGCGCGATGGTGTCGATACACGGGGCGTGCTGCAGCCATAAAGCGCCAACACCAAGGACCCCGCCGCGGCCTGGCAAAGCAAGCGACGTCTCAAAGCTGAATCAGGTTCGGGCATTGTCATTCTGGTGAGCATTATCGTGAAGCAACCGCGCGACCTTTCACCATCTGTGCACAAACCCATTTTGAGCGCTGCCTTTTTTATCCACCCTCTTGAAATGTCTTCGACAGCCCTTATGATTAGCACTCGCTGGCATTGAGTGCTAACAAACGATCGCTTGTCGTGTTCGTTTGGCCAAATGCCACGAGGCCCGCGCCGCCTTCACCGGCAAACAAGCGCGCCTTCATTTATCCATTGAAGTTCTTATCCATAGGAGATGTTATGAACCTGCGTCCTCTCGGCGACCGCGTGATCGTCAAACGCGTTGAAAGCGAAACCCGCACCGCCTCAGGCATCTACATTCCCGATGCTGCCGCTGAAAAACCTGACCAGGGCGAGATCCTGGCTGTCGGCCCCGGCAAGACCAACGACAAAGGCGAAACCAAGGCACTGACCGTCAAGGTTGGCGACCGCGTGCTGTTCGGCAAGTACAGCGGCCAAACCGTCAAGCTCGACGGCAACGAGCTGCTGGTCATGAAAGAAGACGACCTGTTCGCGGTCGTCGAGAAGTAATTTTGATAGCTGATACTGACGCCACATAAGCGCCAAAAGCTGTTTTCATTTCAAAATTTTTTAGCAGGAGCCAAACATGGCAGCAAAAGACGTAGTTTTCGGCGGCGAAGCCCGCGCACGCATGGTTGAAGGCGTGAACATCCTGGCCAATGCGGTCAAAGTGACCCTGGGCCCCAAAGGCCGCAACGTGGTGCTGGAGCGCTCGTTCGGTGCTCCCACCGTGACCAAGGACGGCGTATCCGTGGCCAAGGAAATCGAGCTGAAAGACAAACTCCAGAACATGGGTGCCCAGATGGTCAAGGAAGTCGCTTCCAAAACCTCTGACAACGCTGGCGACGGCACCACCACCGCCACCGTGCTGGCCCAGGCCATCGTGCGCGAAGGCATGAAGTACGTGGCCGCCGGCATGAACCCCATGGACCTGAAGCGTGGCATCGACAAGGCTGTTGAAGCCCTGATCGTTCAGTTGAAGGCCGCTTCCAAGCCCACCACCACCTCCAAGGAAATCGCCCAGGTGGGTTCCATTTCCGCCAACTCCGACTCCTCCATTGGCGACATCATCGCCAGCGCAATGGACAAAGTGGGCAAGGAAGGCGTCATCACCGTTGAAGACGGCAAGAGCCTGCAGAACGAACTCGACGTGGTCGAGGGCATGCAGTTCGACCGTGGCTACCTGAGCCCCTACTTCATCAACAACCCCGAAAAGCAAGCCGCTCTGCTGGACAACCCCTTCGTGCTGCTGTTCGACAAGAAGATCAGCAACATCCGCGACCTGCTGCCCACGCTGGAGCAAGTGGCCAAGGCCGGCCGTCCGCTGCTGATCATTGCCGAAGACGTCGAAGGCGAAGCCCTGGCGACTCTGGTGGTCAACACCATCCGCGGTATCCTGAAGGTCGTGGCTGTGAAGGCCCCTGGCTTCGGCGACCGCCGCAAGGCCATGCTGGAAGACATCGCCATCCTGACCGGCGGCAAGGTCATCGCTGAAGAAGTGGGACTGACACTGGAAAAAGTGACCCTGGCCGATCTGGGTTCCGCCAAGCGCATCGAAGTGGGCAAGGAAAACACCATCATCATCGACGGTGCAGGCGCTGCCGCTGACATCGAAGCCCGCGTCAAGCAAATCCGCGTGCAGATCGAAGAAGCCACGTCCGACTACGACCGTGAAAAGCTGCAAGAGCGCGTGGCCAAGCTGGCCGGCGGTGTGGCCGTGATCAAGGTGGGCGCTGCCACCGAAGTCGAGATGAAGGAAAAGAAAGCCCGCGTGGAAGACGCCCTGCACGCCACCCGCGCTGCTGTGGAAGAAGGCATTGTGGCTGGTGGTGGCGTGGCCCTGCTGCGCGCCAAGCAAGCCGCTGGCGAAATCAAGGGTGCCAACTCTGACCAGGACCATGGCATTGCCCTGGTACTGAAGGCCATTGAAGCTCCCCTGCGCGAGATTGTGTACAACGCCGGTGGCGAAGCCTCTGTGGTGGTGAATGCTGTGTTGGCCGGCAAGGGCAACTACGGCTTCAACGCCGCCAACGACACCTACGGCGACATGATCGAAATGGGCATTCTGGACCCCACCAAGGTGACCCGCACTGCCTTGCAGAACGCCGCTTCCGTGGCCAGCCTGATGCTGACCACCGAGTGTATGGTTGCCGAAGCCCCCAAGGCTGAAGCCGCTGCTGGCGGTGGCATGCCTGACATGGGTGGCATGGGCGGCATGGGCGGCATGGGCATGTAATGTGCTCCTTGCCTGGAGTTCCAGGCCGCTGTTGCAAGGGTTTGCCCTCCGAAGTCGTCTGACGGCGACTTCGGACACCGCGCTGCTACTGTCTTCACCCTTGCGCCTAGGCCTGAAACCCCATGCTACGTCGGGCCGCACCCTTTTGTCCCGGTGTATCCCAACAAAAAACCCGCTGAAGCGATTCAGCGGGTTTTTTGTTGCACATTCGGCTACCGTGGCTCTCTCCAGACTCAGGGTTAGCACTGTATCCAAGCGCTTGATCAGGGTTTTCAATGGTGGCATTGCCACGCCACCCGGAGCGCCTTGACATGTACACCCAATTGATGGATCACCCGATCTCGTGCGACGGCTCCGTCACCGGAGGCAAGGTTTATATGCAGGGCATCGAGGTGCTGCATGAACATCAAGAACTTCCTGGTTATGCCCGGCGTGCCGCAGCCGGCCGCCTGGCACATTGGCTGCAAGGTCACGGACTTGACCTGATGTGGCTGGAAACGATCCCCACAGCGACGGGCTGGCACTTCCGCCTGACGGACAAAGCCCGACAACAACTCACACCCGACTGTGACACCTTGTCCCTGCACGAACGGTTGGGCAGGCAGCGGTGGACACCCGAACTTGAAATCGTCATCGCGCTGTTGGCCACGCCAGTCAAGCTGACATTTCCAACTTTCGACGAATTGTGTGCACACGTCGATGTGCGCAAAAACATCTGTCTGTCTGGCAGCCGCACCACCCTGGCTTTTGCCACAGCGACGGCTGAACGACCGGCCGAGTACTGGTCTTACGCGGAAGAAACCGGTTTCACCCTCAAGCCCTGCGTCAGCCTGATCGACGCGCTGATCATGGCCACCCAACCTGCGGCTTCTGGCGGGGTTTATTCGTTTTCGTGTTACCGGGCCACCGAATACGTGATGCTGCTGGGTATCGCCCAGACTCTCCAGGCCTTTCACCCAGAACTGTTGTCTCAACTCGAGAGTCAGTGGCGCACACAGGCCATCGCATCCGGCCGCTTCCACGACACGTTTCTGACGGAAATCGGCAGCCTGGATCAACCCCTGCCCATGCCGTACTACGTGCCGGGTGACCGCGTCTGGTTCCGCAACCCTGACGAGGCTTCGTCTGACGTCGTCGGGTTTGAAGGCTCGTGGGTCGTTTATCTGGGGCAAGGTCGATTCACCGATTTCTGGCGTCCCGGCTCGGTTTACAGCATGGCCGACAAATGCCTGGAAATTTACTTCTGGCGCCACGCCATTGCCCACGACGCAGATGGCGAAGCCTACATCGACGAAGAAAAGGTATGGGCCAATATGGCACAGCTTGAGGCCGACGCCACAGCGGGCGCGGCACGCAAGACGGAGATACTGACGCGCATGATGCGTTACCGGGACGGTCGCGGCGTGTACGCGGACGGTGGATGCATCGACGCCACCCGCGAACACCCGCGCTGCCTGTGTCCCGGAACGTACACATTGGACCTACCGCAAACAAACAGAAGTATGACCGCCCCGGCGGCCCCGAACCGTTTTAACGGCATCACAACAGCGCCAGCCTAAACACGTGCGACGGCGCTGGTTGTCAGGCTCGCATCAATGCTTCGAGTTTGAAAGTATCGACCGCAAACGCCCGGATGCCTTCGGCCAACTTCTCGGTAGCCATGGCATCTTCATTCAGCGCGTAGCGGAATCCAGCCTCATCGTGCTGCACAAACGGAATGTCCATGGTTCTTGCTGCGTCAGCATTCAGCGCCTGCGCCAGCGGCGCATCTGCAGCGGCCAATTGGGCCAGCAGTTCGGGGGCAATGGTCAGCAGGTCGCAACCGGCCAGCGCCGTGATCTGGCCCACGTTGCGAAAGCTCGCACCCATCACCTCGGTCGCAATCCCGTACTTCTTGTAATAGTTGTAGATGTTGCGCACCGACTGCACACCGGGGTCATTTGCACCGGCCTTTGCAGCTTCATCCCAACCCGTGCCAGCCTGTTTCTTGTACCAGTCGTAAATTCGCCCCACGAAAGGTGAAATCAGTTGAACCTTGGCCTGCCCGCAGGCCACTGCCTGCGCGAAGCTGAAGAGCAACGTCAGGTTGGTGTGGATGCCCTGTCGCTCCAGCTGTGCAGCCGCCTGGATGCCCTCCCAGGTTGCAGCAATCTTGATCAGCACACGGTCAATGTGCACGCCCTCGGCCTGGTAGAGCTCGATGATGCGCTGCGCCCGCGTGACGGTGGCCGATGTGTCAAAGCTCAGCCGCGCATCCACTTCTGTAGAAACCCGGCCGGGGATGTGCGTCAGGATTTCGCAACCGAAGCGCACCAGCAGCCGGTCCATCACCTCGCCCAGGTCGCGATCGCCAAACTTTGCCAGTGTCTGTGTCAGCAGGGGCGCGTACTCAGGCTTTTGCACCGCCTTGAGAATGAGCGACGGGTTGGTGGTGGCATCACGCGGCTTGTACTGCGCGATCTGCAGGAAGTCGCCGGTATCGGCCACCACGGTGGTGAATTGTTTGAGCGCGTCGAGCTGGTTCATACGTTTATTATCCGAGGTAACCTTGTTTCATTCTTTCACCCATGATGGTTACACCCATGCTCGACCGCATCAAGGCATCGCTGCCGTCGCTTGCACCGGCCGAGCAACGCGTGGGCAAACTGGTGCTGCTGGACCCGCGCACGTTCGCCAGCCTGCCCGTGACCGAACTGGCACTGCGCGCGCATGTCAGCAAACCGACAGTGGTGCGCTTTTGCCGCAGCATGGGTTACGACGGCCTGAGTGACTTCAAACTCAAGCTGGCGGGCACCGTCAGCGAAGGCGTGCCTTTCATCCACCGCAGTGTGGATGTGGATGACAAGGTGAGCGATGTACTGGTCAAGGTCATTGACAACACGGTGGCAGCCTTCCTGAAGTACCGCAACGATGCATCCACACATGCCATCGACAAGGCAGTGGACGCCATCGTCAAGGCGCACACCGAGAACCGCCGCATCGAGTTCCATGGGGCGGGCAACTCGGGCATCGTCGCACAGGATGCACAGCACAAGTTCTTTCGGCTGGGGTTGAACTGCATTGCCTACAGTGATGGCCACATGCAGGTCATGAGCGCGTCTCTGCTCAGGCCTGGGGATTGTCTCGTGGTCATCTCGAACTCAGGTCGCACGCGTGACCTGATGGACGCAACCGACATCGCACGCAAACACGGTGCAACCACCATCGTCATCACTGTCAGCGGTTCACCACTGGCTGCAGCCGGGCACATCCACCTGGCAGCTGACCACCCGGAAGGCTATGACCGCTACAGCCCCATGACCTCGCGGCTGATGCACCTGATGGTCATCGACATCCTGGCCACTTGCGTCGCACTGCGCATCGGCGGGGACGAATTGCAGCCCCTGCTCAAGGAAATGAAAAACAACCTGCGCAGCAAGCGGTACGCCTGAACGCTATTTTTATATACGTCCTTCCTGCACCGCGTGGCAGGCAATACGGATGCCTTGCCACTCAGAGAGCGCAGGGCGTTCAGTGCGACAACGGTCATTCACGTGCGGACAGCGTGGGTTGAAAGCACAACCCGGTGGGGGGTTGAGCGGGTTGGGCACCTCACCTTGCACAGGTGTGCGTGAGCGGCCGGTTTGCCGCATGTCAGGGATCGCGTCCAGCAGCATGCGGGTGTAGGGGTGGCGCGGGTGTTCAAACAGTGTTTTCTTCGGCGCCAGTTCCACGAGGCGACCCAGGTACATCACACCGACCGTGTCGGAGACGTGCCGCACCACCGCCAGGTTGTGGCTGATGAACAGATAGGTCAGCCCACGCTGCTTCTGCAGGTCCTTCATGATGTTGAGCACCTGTGCCTGCACGCTCACATCCAGCGCAGAGGTCGGCTCGTCACACACCAGAAATTCCGGCTCGGTGGCCAAGGCCCGCGCAATGGAAATGCGCTGCCGCTGCCCCCCGGAGAACTGGTGTGGGTACTTCAACATGTCCAGCGGCGCCAGGCCCACAGACTTCAGCAACTCGCCGACCTTAACCTTCAGGTCGGCCGAGGCAGACACGATGCCGTGTTCCAGCAGTGGCTCGCCGACAATGTGCTCCACCGTCCAGCGCGGATTGAGGCTGGCGTAGGGGTCCTGGAAAATCATCTGGATGCGCCGTCGCAGGTGGTGCCCCTGAGGGGTCTTGAACACGGCGTGTGCATCCTGTCCGTCGAACTCGAACTCACCACGGGTGGGCGCATACAACCCCACCAGCAAACGGGCTACCGTGCTCTTGCCGCAACCCGACTCACCCACCAATGCCAAGGTCGTGCCGCGTGCAATGTCAAAACTCACCCCATCGACCGCACGCAGCAATTGGCGAGGCTTGCCCTCCAGCACACGGTTGAGCCAAGGAGCCGACACATCGAAGGTACGGGCCAGGTCGGTGGCGCGTACCAGAGGCTTGTCGCCTGTCAACGGCCCAGCTGCTGGCAGAGCCGCGGCATTGTTTACTACATCATTCATAGCTTGAATATCAATCTTTGAAGGCGCTTCACCGCTTTTTTCATTCATTTTTTTTTATGCAACCAGCAAGCAGCACGCGTGGCGCCGGCCGACACCAGTTCAGGCCGCTCACGGTGACAGCGGTCCATCACCTCGGTACAGCGAGGGTTATAGGCGCAGCCATTGGGAATGGCATTCAAGCGGGGCATGGCACCGTCGATCTGGTTTAAGCGGTCACGGTCTTGCGTCATGTCAGGGATGCAGGCCATCAGCCCACGGGTATAGGGGTGTGCGGGTTGGTGGATCACCTCGTGCACGGGCCCGATTTCAGCCACACGACCGGCATACAACACCGCCACACGGTCACAGGTCTCGGCGATCACGCCCATGTCGTGGGTGATGAGCATGACCGCTGCCCCACGTTCTTTGCAAATACGCTTCAACAAGCTGATGATCTGCGCCTGAATGGACACGTCGAGCGCCGTGGTAGGCTCATCCGCAACAATCAGTTGCGGCTCGGCAGCCAGGGCCAACGCAATGACCACCCTCTGGCGCATACCCCCCGAGAACTGATGTGGATAGTGGTCAATCCGCTCTTCGGCAGCCGGTATGCCCGTGTCCTTCAACAACTGAATGGCCCGCTGCCTGGCCTCTGCCGGTGTCACCTTCAAGTGGGTCAGGATGGTTTCGGTCAGTTGCCGGCCAACAGAGTACAGAGGGTTCAGCGACGTGAGCGGGTCCTGGAAGATGGCGCCAATGCGCCGCCCCCTGATTTTGCGCATCTCATCTGGCGACAGGTTGTCGATCCGACGGCCTTCCAGCTGAATTTCGCCATGAGCTACCTTGCCTGGCGGCTCCAACAAGCCGATGATGGCCGCACCGGTCAGGGACTTGCCTGCGCCCGACTCCCCCACCACACCCAGAATTTCGCCGGGCGCGATCTCGAACGACACATGGTCCAGCGCTCGCAGTGTGCCGTGGCGGTTCGTGAACTCGACCACCAGGTCTTTGACTCGTAGCAAACTCATGATTTCAGCGCAGTCGGGGGTTCAGTGCGTCGCGCAACCAGTCACCCAGCAAGTTAACAGACAGGGCAATGACCACGAGCATCACGCCAGGGAAAATGGTGATCCACCATTCACCCGAGAATAAATAGTCATTGCCCACCCGGATGAGTGTGCCCAGTGAAGGTGATGTGGGCGGCGCACCCACTCCCAAAAAGCTCAGCGTGGCTTCCGAAATGATGGCTGTCGCCACCTGGATAGTGGCCAGCACCAGCACCGGACCCAGCACGTTAGGCAACACATGACGGCGCATGATGCGCGCGCTGGACACACCGGTCACCCGGGCTGCCTGCACGTATTCTTTGCTGCGCTCGACCATGGTCGAACCGCGCACGGTACGCGCATATTGCACCCAACCAGTGAGCGAAATCGACAGGATCAGCACGCCAAAAGCCAGGGAATCATGCGCATTGGGGAACAGCGCGCGGCCCACACCGGCAATCAGCAAGGCCACCAGAATGGCCGGGAACGACAGCATCACATCACACAAACGCATCAGAAAAGCGTCAAGCCAACCGCCGACAAAACCGGCCAGCAAGCCCAGGGCCACCCCCACGAGCACCGACAAGATCACCGATGCCAGCCCCACCGCCAGCGAAATACGGGTGCCATACATCAGTGCCGAAAGGATGTCACGCCCCTGATCGTCGGTCCCCAGAAAGAAGGACGGGTTGCCACCCGCCTGCCAGGCGGGTGGCAACCGTGCATTGCCCAGTTCGAGCGTCGCGAGGTCAAACGGGTTGTGCGGTGCCACCCAAGGTGCAAACACCGCACAGAACACACACACAAAGGCGAGCAAGGCTGCCCCCATCGCCACCGGCGAAGACTTGAAGCTGTGCCCCAGATCGCTGTCGAACCATTTGACCAATCGCTTGTACACGCTCTAAACCTCTTGTATCACTTCACTGACATGTAGCGGAACGGCATGAAGTTGTCTGCCAATTGCACCAGCGAGACATTGGACGCCACACCCCAGGCCAGGGCCTGCTGGTGCAGCGGCAAGTGCCCCACATCGTCCGCATGAATCTTGAATGCTTCCTTGATCATCCCGTCGCGCTTGGCCTTGTCTGTTTCGGACTGGATTTTGTTGGTCAGCTCATCCACTTTGGGGTTGCAGTAGGAGCCCAGGTTGAATTGACCGCCACCTTTGTCATCCACACAGCGCATCAAGGCATTCAGCGCGTTGTGTGAGTCATAGGTGCCGGGTGTCCAGCCCAACAAATAGAAACTGGTGTCGCGGCGCAAAATTTTCGGGAAGTAAGTACCCTTGGTTTCGGCCTGCAGGTTCACTTTCACACCCACGCGCGCCAGGTTGGCCGCCACCGCCTCGCAAATGCGGGAATCGTTCACATAGCGATCGTTGGGGCAGTTCATACCCACCTCGAAACCATTGGCATAACCCGCATCGGCCAATAGTTTTTTGGCGGCTTCCACGTCATAAGGCAACCGCGTGTTCATGGCAGCATCGAATCCGGTGATACCCGGTGCCACCATCAGGGCCGTGGGGGTGGACGCGCCACGCATCACCACGCGCTGAATCGAGTTGATATCGATGGCCTGGTAGAACGCCTGACGTACCCGCTTGTCCTTGAACGGGTTTTTGCCCTTCACATTGGAGTACACCAATTCGTCTCGCTTCTGGTCCATGCCCAGGAAAATGGTGCGCAACTCCGGTCCTTGCATCACCTTGGCCTTGCCGCTGCCGTTGATGCGGGCGACATCCTGCAAAGGCACGGGTTCAATCACGTCCACCTGTCCGCTCATGAGTGCCGCGACGCGGGTGGCATCGTTGCCAATGGGCGTGTATTCGATTTCGGCCACGTTGCCTTCAATCTTGCCCCAGTAGTTTCCATTGCGCTGAAACGTCGTTTTGACGTTCGGCTGGCGCTCGCGCAGGCGGTACGGGCCGGTACCGTTGGCTTTGAATGAAGCCACGTTCTCCACGCCCTTACGACGGTCCACCGGGCGTGTTGCCTGGTTGGCCTCAGCCCACTGCTTGCTCATGATGTACACCAGCGAAATGACATCAGGCAGGATGGGGAAGGGTGACTTGGTCTCGATTTCAACCACGTGGTCACCCTGCTTGCGCACCTCCTTGATGTCATTGGTGTAGCTCTTCATGTCAGAGCCATCGCCCGCCGCCCGGGCAAACGAAAACAGCACATCATCGGCCGTGAAGGCCGTGCCGTCGTGAAACTTGACCCCTTTGCGCAACTCAAAACGCCAGACGGTAGGGCTGGTCTGCTTCCAGCCAGTGGCCAAGGCTGGCGTGAGCTGCAACTTACTGTCACGGCCCACCAGTGGTTCATACACGTTGCCCGTGACGCTGAGTTGCAACGATTCGTTCAGGGAGTGCGGGTCCATCGAAAGGGCGTCCCCCTGATTCCCGATGCGCACCGTCTGGGCAGAAGCAACTGAAAGCATAGCAACAGATGCTGTTGCAATAATCGAAAGGGCGCAACTATTAATCAATTTCACTATAGTCTCCTGTTGGTTTTGGGAAAAAAGATTGGTCACTCGACATCACATACAACCCAGCCGCGTCAGGCAGCGGGCATCAGGGGAAGGCCCTGTTCGATCAGCCCGGCGTGCAACGCGGCACCCAGGGGCAACACATCATCATTGAAGTCATAGCGGGCGTTGTGCAAAAAACAACTGCCGATGCCGTTCTCAGCCCCCTGCCCCAGCCGCAGGTAGGCGCCCGGCTTGACCTGCAACATGAAAGAAAAATCCTCCGCCCCCATGCTCGGCTCCATGTCCCGCACCACATGGTCTGTACCGACCAGGCTGTCGGCCACACTGGCTGCAAATTCGCTCTCGTCTGTTGAATTGATGGTGGCCGGGTAGATGCGCTCGTACTCAACCCGTGCTGTGGCACCAAAGCCCAGGGCCACCGCAGCACACAATTCGTTCAAGCGTTTTTCAACCTGCACCTGGACCGTCGGGCTGAAGGTGCGCACCGTCCCGACCAGCGTGGCCTCGCCCGGTACCACGCTGAACGCACCCAGTTCACCTGCATGCATGGCACACAGGCTGATGACCGCACTGTCCAGTGGGCGCACGTTGCGCGACACGATGCTCTGCACTGCGGTGATGATGTGCGCCGCCACCACGACCGGATCAACGGTCAGGTAGGCATGGGCACCGTGTCCGCCCTGCCCGGTGATGCGGATGGTGATCCGGTCAGCCGCAGCCATCATGGGACCGCTGTTGATGCCCACCGTGCCGGGGCGCATTTGCGGCCAGTTGTGCATGGCATACACCGCATCAAGCGGAAAACGGTCGAACAGGCCATCGTCAATCATGGCCTTCGCACCCGCAAAGCCTTCTTCGCCAGGCTGGAATATCAACACGGCTGTGCCGTCAAACTGCCGGGTCTCGGCCAGGTAGCGTGCGGCCCCCACCAACATGGCGGTATGGCCATCATGACCACAACCGTGCATCAGTCCAGGGCGGGTGGATCGCCATGCGAATTCGTTGTGCTCGGTCATGGGAAGGGCATCCATGTCAGCACGCAAGCCCAACATGCGTCCGCTGGCCTGGGTTTGCCCCCGAATCACCCCGACCACACCGGTTTTGCCGATCTGAGAATGAACTTCGTCCACGCCACAGGCTCGCAAGGCATCCACCACCCGGCGCGCGGTGTACACCTCTTCGTAGCCAAGCTCAGGATGTGCATGCAAATCACGCCGGAATGCAGTCAGCTCAGGGTGGAATGCGGCAATCCGCGCGAACGCTCCACCATGCGCACGCAACCTGCTCACCGGCTGATGGGCCTTGGCACCCATAGCTGTCAGTGCCCCCCACCTTTGTCGGCGCGCAGACGCGGATCAACGGCGAAGTACAACAGATCAACCAGCAAATTGATGACCACAAAAATCAGCGCAATCAAACATAAGTAAGCGGCCATGACAGGGATGTCGGCAAACGTCACCGCCTGAATAAAGAGCAACCCCATCCCCGGCCACTGAAACACGGTCTCGGTGATGATGGCAAACGCAATCAGGCCACCCAGTTGCAACCCGGTGATGGTCATCACGGGTACCAGTGTGTTCTTCAGCGCGTGTCCGAAGTGAATTGCCCGGTCGGTCAACCCACGGGCACGGGCAAACTTGATGTAGTCGGTCCGCAGCACCTCCAGCATTTCGGCCCGCACCAGGCGCATGATGAGCGTGAGCTGAAAAATGGCCAGCGTGGTCGCGGGCATGGCGATATGGTGCCAGCCTTTGGCCGTCAGCAGTCCAGTCGTCCAGCCACCGATGCTCACCACCTCACCGCGGCCAAAGCTGGGGAACCAGCCCAAGTTCACGGCAAAAACCAGGATCAGCAAAATGCCGATCAGGAACGTCGGCAGGGATACGCCCAACAGCGAGACCGTCATGAACACCTGTGTCAAGAAGGTGCCTCGGCGCAACGCTGCGTACACCCCCATCGGAATGCCAAGCACCAGTGCCATGCCCGCAGCCACCAGCGCCAACTCCAGCGTGGCCGGAAAGCGCTCGGCAATCAGACGCGACACACTGGCACCCTGACGGAGACTCAAACCAAACTCACCCTGCACCGCATTGGCCAGAAAGTGCCAGAACTGGACAATAAATGGCTTGTCCAGCCCCAGCGCTTCACGCATTTCGCGTACCTGCTCGGGTGTCGCGTCCTGCCCCAACAAAAACACAACCGGGTCGCCCACATACTGAAACAGCATGAACGAGATGAAAGCCACCGTCACCATGACGATGGCCGCCTGCATCAGGCGTCTGAGGATGAAAGCAAACATGGTTGCGTGATGATGGACAGGAAAGTTACGCGGCAGGCGATCAGTTGACCTTGATCAGACGCCAGTCGAGTCGGTTGTCCGCGCGGTGCACCACGTCGATGTTTTTCTTCATTGCCCAGGGAATGATCTGGTTGTGCAATGGGATGTGTGCCACATCGTCGTTTTGCAGCTTGAGGGCTTTGGTCAACAAGTCGGTACGCAATTTCAGGTCGGTTTCTTTGCGTGCGCGCTCCACCAGACCATCCATTTGCGGGTTGCTGTAGCGTCCCACGTTGTAGTTGCCATCGCCACCCGCGCCGACCGAGCGCACCAAGGACTGGATGCTGTACATCGCATCAAACGTTGGTACACCCCAGCCCAGCATGTAGATGCTGGCTTCATAGCGCTGAATCATCGGGAAATAGGTTGACAGCGGCAGCGTGCGCAGCTTGGCCTTCACACCCACTTTGGCCCACATGGCGGTCACGGCCTGGCAAATGGCTTCGTCATTGATGTAGCGGTTGTTGGGGCAGGCAAAGTCCACCTCGAAGCCGTCTTTGTAACCCGCGTCAGCCAACAGCTTCTGGGCGTCGGCCACGCTGTAGGGGTAACGCTGGTGCACTTCCTTGGTCCAGCCATTCACCTGGGGCGCCACCAGTGCACCCGTGGGCTGGCCGAGGTCCCGCATGGTGACGCGCTTGATGGTGTCAATGTCGATGGCCTGGTACAGCGCCTTGCGTACACGCACGTCTTTCAGCGGGTTCTTGCCTTTGACGTTGCTACCCGGCAACTCCTCGCGGAACTGATCCATACCAAGGAAGATGGTGCGGTTCTCCACGCCATCAATCACCTTCAGCGTGGGTGTGGCACGCACACGCGGCAAATCCTGCGGGCTAGGGTCCAGCACAAAGTCCACCTCGCCAGACAACAGCGCGGCCATGCGAGTGGCCACTGCCTTGACAGGCGTGTAAACCACCTCGGTCACGTTCGACTCCTGCTTGCCCCACCAGGCATCGTTCTTGACCAGTACCATTTTCTGGTCAGGTTGCCACTCCTTCAGTTTGAAAGGGCCCGTACCCATGGCATTGCGGTGGGCAAAGTTTTCGTCCTTGGTCTTGATGTCTTTGGGCGCAACCGAGCCATTTTTCTCTGCCCACGCCTTGCTCATCATGCGCAATTCTGTCAACTGGTTCAACAGGACTGGGTTTGGGCCTTTGGTAAAAATGTCAATTGTGTTGGCATCCACTTTCGCCACCCGTTCCACACCCTCGGTATACACCGCAAAGTTGGAGGTTTTGGACATGGCGCGGTCAAGCGAGAACACGGCATCGTCGGCAGTAAACGCGCTGCCGTCGTGGAACTTGACACCCGAACGCAGGGTCAGGCGCAGTTGAGTGGGGCTGACCTGCTTCCAAGCGGTGGCCAGCACAGGTTCGACCTTGAAGGTCTGGCTGTTGTAGTAGACCAGCGACTCGTAAACCGAGGCATGGATGCCGTTGGCCAACGCATTGTTCTGCGAGTGGATGTCCCATGTGGGAATGTCACTGGCACTGGTCCATTTGAATGTCTTGGCCTGAACAACAGCACCCGACAACGCCAACACGGCACACAACGCGGTCATCTTCAGTTTCATCGCAGTCAGCTCCATGGAAGGTAAAAAAAGAAACAGTATGCCTGATCCCTGAAACCCTCTTGATCGGGTTTGTATGGGGTGTCGCCCGGGAGACCGCACCAGTTGAGGGCAAAAATCGCACCAAAACTACGCCAACAACAAGCTGCAAAACGTAAGGGTTTTCCCCAAAACGGGGCGCGCCAAAAACATGCTGGGAAAGTGTTGTTTTGAAGTCAGTTTGCGACACTTTTTTGACGCAATTCCGCGTGTAAACCCTGAGCCATGGGTACATTGGCACTGTTGTTGCGAGTTGCTGATGCACCCCTTCTGCGGTGTGCGCGCCTGAATTGGCAGCCGACGCATCACAAACCATTTTTTTTGACCCTCAAGGAACCATCATGAAAAAATCCCTCATCGCATTGGCCGCACTGGCTTTCGTGGGCGCAGCTTCCGCCCAGTCTTCTGTGACGCTGTACGGTGTTGCTGATGTCGCCGTTGCCAAAGCAAAAGGCGCGAAACTTGGTGCCGCACCCAATGCCAATCAAACCAGTCGCTGGGGCCTGAAAGGCTCGGAAGATTTGGGCGGAGGTCTGAAAGCCACCTTTACCTTCGAGCAAGCCGTGAGCCTTGCTGATGGCAGCACGTCCAAAGGGTTTGCCCGCCAGGCCAACGTTGGCTTTGAAGGTGGCTTTGGTACAGTAAAAATTGGCCAGAACTGGAACCCGCTTGACGACATCTATTACAACGGTGACAGCATGTTCGGCGCGAATGCGTTGTCTCTGCAGAACGGTGTCTGGGGCAACTCCTATACAGGCGCAGCGGCAGCACAGTTGTATTACGCTACACCTGAGATTGCAGGTTTCAGCGGCGCATACAGCACTCAGTTGAAGGGCAATGCCGCGAAGAAAGTTTCATCCTTCCACGTAAAATATGCATCCGGCCCTGTGTATGCAGGTTTGGGCTATGAAAATGATGAAACCATGGGCCGCAAAGGCACCATGCTCAACGCCACTTATGATTTAGGTATGGCGAAGTTGCTTGGTAGCTACTACACAACGAAGAAATTTGGAACCACTCCCAAAATCGACTCCTACCAGTTCGGCGCAGATATCCCAATGGGTGCAGCGCTGACATTGACGGTTGGCTATGCCTCCAGCAAGGCTAAAGTAGCTGGGGCCAAAGCGGGAACTGGCTTTGGTGTTGGTGCTGCATACGCCCTCTCCAAGCGAACAACCGTTTACGGCGGCATTCGCGCTACCAACGCTGCTGCAGGCGATAACGATATTTGGGGCCTCGGTATCAACCACAAATTCTGATTGCACTCGGGCGCGCAAGCGCTCCGTGTTTTGTCTCCAAGGTTCAAAAGCCTGCACAAAATGCAGGCTTTTTTCTTGGTGTGTGCCTCTCTACCACTTGTACGAGGTAGAGTAACGTATGCCTTGTCTTTGCCTCCCGTCGACATCGGCACTTCTATCGAACTGCTCATGAGCGGCCAACTTCAGCCAGGCAAGAGGCCCGTGTCCTCGTAAAGATCATCCAGGCACAACGAAAGCGAAGCATCGCCGCACACTGCACGTCCAGCCGATCATCCACATCAAATGACAGCGTGCCCCATTGACCATCGGGTAACCGAACATGGCACTGCGCCCACACGCGCTCCGAGTCCACGACGAGGTAATAACGCAAACTGGGCAAGCGTTGGTAGGACAGCCGCTTTTCCCTCACATCGGTCGCAGCTGTAGCAAGCGACAGCACTTCGGCTATAAAGCAGGGCGCTTGCTTGTGGTGCGGATGATCGTCATGCGGATCGCACACCAGCATCACATCGGGGTAGTAATAGAGGGTGCCTTGCATCTGCCGCAAACGCATATCGGCCACGAAGGTTTTACAAGACTTTCCCCGCGTGACCGAACGCAAATGGAATGCAATGTTCAGCGCAATTTGGTTGTGTCGCTCACTGGCACCAGCCACGGGATAGACCTGACCACTCACCAATTCACGCCTCGTTGGCGACTGAGCTTCGCTCGACAGATAGTCATCTTCAGATATGACTGGTTTGAGCAATGCCTGCGACATAGGAAGCCTCCAGCATCAAAGTTTAGACGCATATTTTGCAACGACCCTCCCGCACTGCACGGCGCAACGCCTTTCGTGTCACGCAGCAAAAAGCCCCTGGCTTTACAGCGCAAGGGCTTTTTGATTGAAAGTCAACACCGGCATGCGCCGGCATAAAAATCAGAAGTTGTGGCGAACGCCAAGACCCCAGCTGTTAACTGACTTCGCGCCTTTTGTACCGTCCTTCAGATATGCGCCGTATGCAAATGTGCGCTTGGACAAAGCATACTTTGCTTCCAGAACAAAATCTGTGCTCTTGTTGGCATCATCCGTTGCACGAGCCAAGTCGGCTGTCAGAGTAACAGGGCCCATTGGGGCAGACACACCCAATGTGAAACCTTTCTTCGCACCTGCTGGATCTTGCCAAGATGCTGCTACTGTTGCAACGCCCAGATTGTAGCTACCACCGATAGACATGCCACGCTTGTCTTTGGAAGCCGTGTTAGCAATCGAAGCGCTATCCAGTTGCGCAGAAATCACCATCGGGCCTTGGCGGTAGATGACGTTCATTTCCAGAGGCTTCTGGCCGTCGTTGCCTTCCAGAACGGTGCCGATGGTTGCTGTCAGGCCACCCATGTTTGGTGTGGTATAGGTCACCAGGCCATCTTTACGAGCACCGGACGCATTAGCCACAGCCTGAGCACCAGCACTGCTGTAGTTGAACTGCTTTGCCATCGCACTGTAGTTAGCAGTACCAGTCAGCTCGTATGCTGCCTTGGAATAGAATGCAGGAGTCAAGCGACGACCAGCTGCGATTTCACCAAAACCACCGGACAGCGACATGAACGCAGCCCGGTTGAACATTTTTGCAGCAGTCGAGCCATCAGCCAAGCTCACGCCTGCTTCAATATTGAAGTTGGCTTTCAGACCACCACCCAAATCTTCAGAACCACGAAGACCAAAACGGCTAGAACCGTTGTTCATCAAACTGTTGGCAATCGCGCCCAGCTTAGTCCCGGCAGCGTTGTTATCACCTACACCAACATCGGCAACGCCGTACAGGGTCACGGAAGATTGGGCGAAAGCAGCACCGGTGGCGGCCACAGCGGCCAGTGCAATCAGAGTCTTTTTCATTGAGAGTTTCTCCAAGGTTGAAAAAAGAGGCGTTGGGCGTGGCCCGCGAGCCAACCTCCGTTTGGGAAGTTGGCTCTATTGCACCAGAACACCGCACGTTACGCAAAGGATGCATCGCTTTTAGAGCAACATGCTGCCCGTTTCGTTGCAACGTCACAACATTGCACCAATTTAGTGCATTTCGGCGTCGATTCGCCCAACCGCCAGAGACCTCACCACCGTCAAAACCACGCCACGCGTGTCAGGTTCTGCCTTCAGGGCCACCCTTGCATTCAAACCATCAGCCTGTCGGTGCGCTGAATCAAGGCCTTGCACGTTGCAGCAAGCATAGGTACCGCGCGGTGTGCCGCGATGAGCGCATCGAAAAGTGCTTCGGGATCTTGCAGGTACTCGTGAACCATCAGGTTGCGAAGTTTGCGCGTCGCGAACCAATCGTCGGCATTCGAGACAAGACCCAGCTTTTCTGCTTTGTCCAGGTTCTCCAGCGCAGTCCCCGGCACCTCCTGCATGACTTTGAGCCAGGCGGGTAAAAACTTATCTCCCAGCAAATCCTGCAGCCGACCAAAACGGGCAACGAAGGCATCCAACTGCTCAGAGAAACCAATATCCTTGCATTTTTCAGCCAGTACGTGTGCACTCAGCAACTGCCCAAACAACCTTCCATCGGTTTGCTGCAGATGCACCAGTTCCAATGCTGCAATCCGAGACAAACGCGACAGCCGCATTATTTCGGCATCATCTAGTTGCATAGGTGGTATGAATTGAGTTCAAAGAACGACACCACGTGCCAAAGCCACATGGTCTATCGGCAACAAAGGCTGGCCTTCTGCCCAAACGCGGACATCCACTTTGCGCCCATGGAGCCCTCTTTCGAGCCGTGAGGCGAGTTGAGCCACCGCCCAGACACCAACGGGTTGCCGCAGGGTTACGTGTAAGTCCACATCGCCGCCGTTTGCGGCATCGTCAATGCGGGAGCCAAACAATCGAACCTGGGCATCCAAACCGAAGCTGTCTTGCACGGTTTGCTTGATGATGTGGACTTGGCCCACAGTCAGGCGCATGTCAAGCCTCCAACACCTCGAAACTGGTGGTGATGTCGGCGGTCTTGCCTAACATGATGCTGGCCGAGCAGTATTTGTCGTGGCTCATGGCAATGGCTCGCTCGACGGCTGCGGGCGGCACCGCTTTGCCCGTCACTGTGAAATGCATGTGGATTTTGGTGAACACCTTGGGATCGGTGTCTGCACGCTCGGAGGTCAGCTTGACACTGCAGCCGCTGACGGCGTGCCTGCCTCGCTTGAGGATGAGCACCACGTCATAAGCCGTGCAACCGCCTGTGCCCGCCAGAACCGTCTCCATGGGGCGAGGCGCCAGGTTGGCACCACCGTTTTCTGGTTTGACCGCATCGGGGGCACCGTCCATGGTCAGCACGTGGCCGCTGCCGGTTTCAGCGACAAAACCCATGGCTGAACGGGTGCCAGCATGACCGGTCCAGGTGACAGTGCATTCCATTGACATGTAGGTGATACCTTTTTTGATGTGCGTGAATGCGCGAAGCATAGCTTCAAAACACACCGCAGTGCCTCACCCCATGCCAGATCACCCGACAGCCCAGGTGTCGGGCATCACAGAACAGTCTATGTCAGCTCAACCGCCAGCCTTGCGTGAGTGGCTGGCGGCTTGATGCTCGGCCAAGGTTTCAATGGGGGCTGCAGCCTGCTTCCAGGCGGCAAACCCACCGTCGATGTGCGCAACGTTGGTCATCCCCATATCCTGCAAGGTTTTGGTGGCAAGGGCACTGCGCCAGCCAGCACCGCAGAACAGCACAAATTCTTTGCCTTCGTCACCAAATACGGGCTTGAAATAGGGTGACGCCGGATCCACCCAGAACTCGAGCATGCCGCGTGGGGCATGCACACAACCGGGCGCGGTACCGTCGCGCTCCAGTTCCCGTGGGTCGCGTATGTCCACCAGTTGCAAACGCGCGTCGCCCTCGGCCAAGCGCGCCCGGATCTGGGCGACCGTGTAGGTGGTGATTTGGGCAGTGGCTTCGTCCACCAGTCTGCGAAAACCTTTGGTGATGGGCATGAACTGGCTCCTGAAATAAAGAACGCAATATTTAATCCGCTCGGTGTCAGGCCAACGCACGCTGAATGAGGATTTTCTGCACGTCAGACGTACCCTCGTAAATCTGGCACACCCGCACATCGCGATAGATGCGCTCGACGGGGAAGCCGCTCACATAGCCGTAACCGCCATGGATTTGGATGGCATCGCTGCACACTTTTTCAGCCATTTCGCTGGCAAAGAGCTTGGCCATGGCCGCCTCTTTCAGGCAGGGTTGGCCTGCGTCGCGCAGCGCAGCGGCATGGTGGGTGAGCGAGCGGGCTGCTTCGATTTGCGTGGCCATGTCAGCCAGCTTGAAGCCCACAGCCTGGTGGTTGAAGATGGGCTGGCCAAAGCTCTCTCGTTCTTTGGCGTAACGCAAAGCGCACTCGAAGGCGCTGCGCGCCATGCCAATACTTTGCGCCGCGATGCCGATGCGCCCGCCCTCCAATGCGCTCAGTGCGATCTTGTAGCCCTCACCTTCCGCGCCGATGAGGTTCGCGGCAGGAATACGGCAGCCTTCAAAATTGATTTGGGCGGTGTCGCTGCTATGCTGACCCAGCTTATCTTCCAGTCGCGCAACCACGTAGCCCGGTGTGGCCGTGGGCACAATGAACGCGCTCATGCCGCGTTTGCCTGCAGCCTTGTCGGTCACGGCGATGACGATGGCCAGATCGGCGTACTTGCCGCTGGTGATGAACTGCTTCACGCCATTGAGCACATAGGTGTCACCGTCTTTGACCGCGGTGGTGCGCAGGGCGGATGCATCGGACCCCACATGCGGCTCGGTCAGGCAGAACGCGCCCAGCATGTCGCCCACGGCCAGCGGGCGCAGCCACTGGTCTTGCTGGGCGGCGTTGCCGTATTTCATGAGGATGGCGTTGACGGGGCAGTTGGTCACGCTGATGGTAGTGCTGACCCCCCCGTCACCGGCGGCGATTTCTTCGAGCACCAGCGCCAGCGTCTGGTAATTCAGGCCTGCACCGCCCAGTTCTTCGGGCACGCAGATGCCGTAGCAGCCCAGTTCGGCCAGGCCTTTGTGCACGTCCTTGGGGAAGGTGTGCGACTTGTCCCACGCGGGGGCGTGGGGCCAGATCTGTTCCTGCACAAACGCGCGAACGGCATCGCGCACCATGGTTTGGTCTTCGGTGAGCAACATGGTGGTTCCTTACAGCACTTCAAGCGCAACAGCCGTGGCCTCACCACCGCCGATGCACAGCGTGGCCAGGCCCTTCTTCAGGCCACGGGCTTTCAGCGCGTGGATGAGCGTGACCATGATGCGCGCACCAGACGCGCCAATGGGGTGGCCCAGTGCGCAGGCACCACCGTTGACGTTCACCTTCTCGTGCGGCACGTTCAGGTCGTGCATCAAGGCCATGGGCACCACCGCAAAGGCTTCGTTGATTTCCCACAGGTCCACGTCGCCCACGGCCCAGCCGGCTTTGGCCAGAGCTTTTTCAGTGGCGCCCACTGGGGCGGTGGAGAACCACTCGGGCTCCTGCGCATGGGTGGCATGGCTGACGATTTTGGCCAGCGGTTGGCAGCCTAGCTTCGCGGCGGTGCTGGCGCGCATCATCACCAGAGCAGCAGCGCCGTCGTTGATGCTGGAGCTGCTGGCTGCGGTGATGGTGCCGTCTTTCTTGAAGGCGGGTTTGAGCGTGGGCAGCTTGTCGAGCTTGATCTTGCCGGGACCTTCGTCGATAGAGACCACGGTTTCGCCACCCCGAACCTTGACCGTGACGGGTGCGATCTCGGCGGCAAACGCACCGCTTTCGGTGGCCGCCTTGGCGCGCTGCACGCTGGCGGTGGCAAAGGCGTCTTGTTGCGCGCGGGTGAAGCTGTATTTGGCAGCACAGTCTTCACCAAAGGTACCCATGCTGCGGCCGGGTTCGTAGGCGTCTTCCAGACCGTCGAGCATCATGTGGTCGAACACACGGTCGTGACCGATGCGGTACCCACCCCGGCCCTTCTGCAACAGGTAAGGAGCGTTGGTCATGCTCTCCATGCCACCGGCCACCAGCACGTCGTGCGTGCCAGCCAGCAGCATATCGTGCGCAAACATGGCGGCGCGCATGCCCGAGCCGCACATTTTGGACAGCGTGACAGCACCAGCGCTCTTGGGCAAACCGCCCTTGAACACGGCCTGGCGTGCCGGGGCCTGGCCCTGGCCGGCCATCAGGCAGTTGCCGAACAGCACTTCGGTGACCAACTCAGGCGCAATGCCCGCGCGCGCAACGGCGGCCTGGATGGCCACGCCACCCAAGTCATGGGCGGCGAGCGATGCAAAGTCGCCCTGGAACGCACCCATGGGGGTACGGGCGGCGCTGACAATGACAACGGGATCGGTGTTCTGGGTGCTCATGCTGACTCCTGATTATGAATAAAAATGCGCTCCAGCGCTTGTTTGAAATGAACAGTTCACTACAAAATCAAATAGACGACGGCACTATCGGATCGTTCACCAGTCGCCTGAAACGTTTGCTTTGGTCGTAGGGGTACACATCGAACATGTGCCCAGCTGCGATGCGGGTCTGGTGGCCCTGCCAGAAGGCGGGGTCCAACAAATCGGCATGATGAGCCATGAAGACCTTGCGAACCAGATGGTTGCCCAACAGAAAGGGGCCGAAAGTTTCGGGAAACACATCGTGTGGGCCGACGCTGTACCAGATCTCGCCCGACATCTCTTCTTCCTCGTTGCGTGGCTCGGGCACCTTGCGGAAGTTGCAATCGGTGATGTACTCGATCTCGTCGTAGTCGTAGAACACCACCTTGCCGTGGCGGGTAATGCCAAAGTTCTTCCAGAGCATGTCGCCCGGAAAAATGTTGGCGGCCACCAGGTCCTTGATGGCGTTGCCGTATTCGACCACGGCGCGTTCCAGTTGCTCGTTGGCCTTGCGCAAGGCCGTGTCGTCCGCACCGCTGTGGGGCGCCAGGGTGTCGAAGGCTTCCTGCAGATAAATGTTGAGCGGGATCATGCGCCGCTCGATGTAGACGTGCTTCAGAATCAGTTCGATCTGCCCGTCGCCATCGCGGTCGGAAATTTCGAGCTGGCTGGGCGCAAACTTTTGCAACTCGGCCACCAGTTCGGGCTCGAAACGCTCCAGCGGAAACGCCACGTTCGAAAACTCCAGCGTGTCGGCCATGCGCCCCACCCGGTCGTGCTGCTTGACGAGCTGGTACTTGGACCGAATCTGCTCGCGGGTGGTGTCTTTCTGGTGCGGGTAAAAGTCCTTGATGACCTTGAACACGAACGGAAAGCTCGGCAAGTCGAACACCAGCATCACCATGCCCTTGATACCGGGCGCGATACGGAAGCGGTCGGTGCTGTGCCGCTGGTGGAACAGGTAGTCGCGGTAGAACAGCGTTTTACCTTGCTTGGCCAGCCCCAGTGCGTTGTAGAACTCGGCACGCGGTTTGCGCGGCATCATGCTGCGCAAAAACTGCACATAGGCACTGGGCACCGCCATGTCCACCATGAAATAGGCGCGCGCAAAACTGAACAGGATGAGGAGGTCGTCCTCCCCGGTCAGCAACGCGTCGATCACCAGCTTGCCCTGCGCGTTGTGCAGGATGGGCAGGGCAAACGGCACTTCACGGAACCCGTTGATGAGCTTGCCCACCACGTAGGCACCCTTGTTCCGGTAGAACAGGCTGGACAGTACTTGCACCTGGAAGTTGGCGCGCAGGCGGTTGTGGTCGTACAGCGGCTTCAGCCCGTTGCACACAGCCAGGATGTCGCGCTCCAGATCATCAAACGGCACCAGCAGCCCGAAATCGGCGACCAGTTGCCGCAATTCTGTCAGCAAGTCGTCCTTACGAGGGTAATACGACCGGTAGGTGGAAGGTTGACCTGGGTCTGAACTCTCGATGTATTCGGTGCTGACCGCCGGGCGCACAAAAATGAAATCGTTCTGGAAGTACGTGCGGTGCAGGATTTTGGTGGTCACCGAGTTGAAAAAAGTTTCGGCCAGCTCGGGCTGCTGGTGGTCCACCAGCATGCCGATATACAGCAGCTTGACCTGCTGCCACACATCCATGGGCAGCTCGCTGGCGTTGAACTCGGAGGCCAGCCGGCGCGAGCACTCCTTGACGCGCAGGTCGTAGAACTCGATGCGCTCTTTCTGCGCCCGCTGCTGGCCGCGCCAATCAGCCGTTTCGAACCGGTGCTTGGCCCGCGCCGATTCGGTGCGGAACAACTGGTAGTGCCGGTTGAAGCCATCCATCATCGCCCGTGCGATGTCGGTGGCCACAGCAGAGTCGAGTCGCTGCGGCAGCATCGGGACTCAAACCTGCCGCGTGACAGCAGCCGCAGCGCGGGCCGCGTCGGTCACTTGCCGCGGATAGCGCTTGATGGCGTTGCGGAACACGTTGACCACCTCGCCTTCGTGGCTCATGGTCACGCCCAGGTCTTTGGCCAGCCCGTCTTTCAGTCCATAAATCCAGCCATGGATGGTGACTTTCTGACCACGCGCCCAGGCATCTTGCAGCACATTGGACATGGCAACGTTGCCCACCTGCTCGATGACGTTCATTTCGCACATCACGTCTTCCATCTGCGCCACGGGCAAGTAGTCAATGCGGCTGCGATGTCGCAGCCTTACGTCGGCTACATGACGCAACCAGCTGTCGGCCAGCCCCACTCGTGTGCCACGCAAAGCAGCCAGCACACCACCGCAGCCGTAGTGGCCGACGACCATGATGTGCTCAACCTTCAGGTGGTCCACCGCGAACTGAATAACCGACAGGGCGTTCAGATCGGAATGCACGACCACGTTGGCGATGTTGCGGTGCACGAACACCTCGCCAGGGTCAAGGGCAATGATTTCATTCGCAGGTACCCGGCTGTCGGCGCAGCCGATCCACAAGTACTTGGGCGTTTGCTGGCGCGCGAGCTTCTCGAAGAAGCCAGGGCGCTCCAGCTCCATGCGTGCGGCCCAGGCTCGGTTGTTGTCAAACAGATGTTGGAGTGAAGAGTTCATGTTGCGCCAATGTTAGCCAAGGCACTTGTAAAAGAGCTGACGTGGTCTCAAGCCCGTAGCAGCGTGGCACCTTGAGCCCGTAAAACTTTGGCGTCGTGGTCCGCTGGCCCGCGCTCCGATTCAACAAGTTTCGGCAAACAATTCACGTCCGATCAGCATGCGGCGGATTTCGGACGTACCTGCACCGATTTCGTACAGCTTGGCATCGCGCCACAGGCGACCCAGCGGGTATTCGTTGATGTAGCCGTTGCCGCCAAAGATCTGCACGCCGTCACCGGCCATCTTGGTGGCCTGCTCGGCACACCACAGGATGACGCTGGCGCAGTCCTTGCGCACCTGGCGCACGTGTTCGCTGCCCAGCATGTCGAGGTTTTTGCCGATCTGGTAGCAAAACGCCCTGCCCGCTTGCAGCACGGTGTACATGTCGGCCACTTTGCCTTGAATGAGCTGGAACTCGCCGATGCTCTGACCGAACTGCTTGCGGTCGTGAATGTAGGGCACGACGTTGTCCATCACGGCCTGCATGATGCCGATGGGCCCGGCGGCCAGCACGGCACGCTCGTAGTCCAGACCGCTCATCAGCACCTTGGCACCCATGTTCAGGCCACCCAGGATGTGGGATTCGGGCACTTCGACGTTCTGGAACACCATTTCGCCGGTGTGGCTGCCGCGCATGCCCAGCTTGTCGAGCTTCTGGGCCGTGAAAAAACCCTTCATGCCCTTCTCGACAATGAAGGCGGTCACGCCGCGTGCGCCCAGCTCGGGTTCGGTCTTGGCATAGACCACCATGGTGTCGGCATCAGGGCCATTGGTGATCCACATCTTGCTGCCATTGAGCAGGTAGTAGCCACCCTTGTCTTCGGCCTTCAGCTTCATGCTGATAACGTCGGAGCCTGCACCGGGTTCGCTCATGGCCAGCGCGCCCACATGCTGGCCGCTGATGAGCTTGGGCAGGTACTTTTCTTTCTGCGCCTGGGTGCCGTTGCGCTTGATCTGGTTCACGCACAGGTTGCTGTGCGCACCGTACGAGAGGCCCACGGATGCAGAGGCACGGCTGATTTCTTCCATGGCCACCATGTGGGCCAGGTAACCCATGTTGGCCCCACCAAATTCTTCGGGCACGGTGATGCCCAGCACGCCCAGGCTGCCCATTTTTTCCCACAGGTCCATGGGGAACTGGTCGTTCTTGTCGATCTCGGCGGCACGCGGGGCGATCTCGGCTTGGGCAAAGTCGCGCACCGCATCGCGCAGCGCGTCGATGTCTTCACCCAATTGGAAATTCAGGCCGGGCAGATTTGTCATGGATGGTCTCCTGTGTCAATAGAATGTTGAATTTTCATAGCTTGAAATACTTACAAATAAAGCGATAGATGGCAAATATATCAATGGAACCTCAATACGTTTTGGGTACAGGCACCAAGGTTTGCTGCATGACGGCACACGGGCTGCGGCGACCATCTGCGGCCACGTGCTCCACCTCGGCAGCCGTGACGATCACCCGTTTACCCGCTTTCACAACCCTCCCGGTGGCTTGCAACTCGCCGTCCCGGAACGCATTCAGAAAATTAACCTTGTACTCGACAGTGGTGACCTCCATGCCTTCAGGTGCCACCGTCAAACCGGCGTAACCACCCGCAATGTCAGCCAGCGCACCCATGGCACCACCATGAAAACCACCCTGCTGCTGAGTCACCCGATCCGAATACGGCAGCACCACCACCACCTGGCCAGGCTCCACGGACACCAGGCGCGCACCCAGGTGCTGCATCAGGCCCTGGCGCACCAAACTCGCATGCACGCGGTTGAACAGGGTGCTGTCGGTGGGGAGGTGTGTGTGCGGCATAGCTCCTCACTTTAATTGACGTTTACGTAAACGTCAACTCCATCCGCTGTCACGGTGTCACCCGCCCTTGAGAGTTTTGGCCAGCAACGCTCTGGTCTGTTTTTCGTGCAGCTTGACCTCGTCCAGGTTGGCCTGGAGGTCGGCCATCTGTTCCTCCAGCTGGCGTTTGTGCTCGGCCAGCACCAACAGGAATTTTTCGAGCTGTGGCGCCGTGTCCCGTGGGCTGTCGTACATGTCGATGATGTCTTTGGCCTCGGTCAGGCTCAGGCCCAGACGCTTGGCGCGCAGCGTGAGCTTCAGGCGGGTGCGGTCCCGCGCGCTGTACTGCCTGACGCGCCCGCCCGGCCCGGTGCGCTCGGGTTGCAGCAGGCCCATGTCTTCATAAAACCGGATGGCGCGGGTGGTCAGGTCGAATTCCTGCGCCAGATCACTGATCGAATAAGAAGTTTGAGCCATATGGGTTCAGCCACAGCACGAGAGGAAACAAACAGACCGGACATTGACGTGTACGTCAACGGGAGATGTTACGCCAAAGCCTCTGCGGGCCGCTATAGTGGCGTGTGCCCAGACTGCCCCACCGGAACCCACCGTGACCCGTCCGCCGCCCATGCCTGCCCACCTGACCGTGCAACCTGATTTTGCCCAGCGGACGCTGGGGGACATCATGAGCCGGACGCTGTATACCGTCGCACCCACGCTCACCCTGACCGACGCGGCACGCCAGATGGCGCAGCACCGCATTTCCAGCCTGGTCGTGGCATCGGACGGTCTGCCGATCGGCATCCTGACCGAGCGTGACATGCTCCGGCACCTGGCTGCCGCCCCATCCAATCACCTGCTGGTCGAGCAGGCCATGAGCGCCCCGGTGGTCACGGCTCCACCCGAAACCCCTTTTGCTGAAGCCTGGGGCCAAATGAATGCCCGCAAACTGCGCCACCTGGTGGTGGTGGACGCAGCCGGCAGGGCCATTGGTCTGGCAAGCGAAGGGGATTTTCGGCGGCACATCGACATCGGGTTGACGACCACACTGGTGGAATTGACAGATGTGATCGAACACAACATGCCGCGCGTGCTGCCACAGACACCAGTGGCCGACGCCCTGCGCCAGATGGTCATGCAGGGCAGCTCGTATGTGATTGCAACCGTGGACGGCAAGGCCACCGGGCTGCTGACCGAACGCGACGTCCCCGCCCTGCTGGCGCACAGCGCCGAAACCGGTCAGCGCCCACAGCGCGTGGCCGACGTGATGCGACACCCGGTGCCCTCCGTGACCCCGCACACCACCATCATGGATGCGGTACAGGCCATGCAAACGCTGGACACGCATCACCTGGCCGTGGTGGACGAGCACGGCAATCTGACCGGCGTGGTGCACCAGCACAGCCTGATGCTGCGCCTGGGGCTGCTGCTGGAGCACTGGTACCTGCACGAACTGGATGCGGCGCAACGCAACCAGGTCATCCTGGCCGAGCAGCGCTACCGCATGGCCGCTGAGGCGGCACAACTCGGTTTCTGGGAATACGACGTCCCGCACAACCGCATCGTTTACAGCGAGCAGCTCAAACACATGATGGGCGTGGGCGACCGGGTGGACACCACCTCGCTGGGCCTGGCCACGATGCTGGAACGCATCCACCCCGACCACCACGCGCATGTTCAGGACAGCATGGCCCGGTTGCTGAACGACCCGGCCGAGTCCTCGCTGGATGTGAGCTACCAGATAAGAGGCTTCGACGGCGCATGGCGCTGGGTGCACACTCGGGGCAAGGTGACACGTCGGCAGGCCGATGGCAAGCCGCTGCACGTGATGGGCGTGACCATGGACGTGGGCCAGCACAAGTCCACCGAAGCGGCGCTGGCCACAGCAGCGCAGGAAATTGACCGCAAGCAGGCCATGCTGGAGTTGCTGTCCGACTCGGTCAACCGCTCGCCGGTGGTGGCCATCGTCTGGTCGCTGGCAGAGGGCTGGCCCGTCGACTTCGTGACACAGAACGTGAGCCAGTGGGGATACGACCGTGCAGAGCTGATGGCGAGCGGCCTGCAATACGAATCGCTGGTACACCCTGACGACCTGCCCCGCATCAACCGCGAGATCGCTGCCCACCTGGCCGAAGGGCGCGACAGTTACGACCAACGCTACCGCCTGCGTGCGGCCAACGGCCGTTGGATGTGGCTGGAAGACCACACCCGCATTCAGCGTGACGCACAAGGGCAGGTGATCCGTGCGCACGGCATGCTGACCGATGTGACCGAAAGCCACATCCAGCAGCGCGCCGAGCAACTGGAACGTGCGTTCCTCGAAGGCATGGCGCGGGGGCAGGACCTGAAGCAGCTGCTGACCACACTGCTGACTGCCTTCGAATCCCTGCTGACCGACACGATGTGCTCGGTGCTGTTGCTGGACGAGAGTGGCCAGCGCGTGCGCAACCTGGCCGCGCCCAGCTTGCCGGATGCCTACTGCCAGGCCATTGAAAACGCACCCATTGGCCCCCGGGCCGGTTCATGCGGCACAGCTGCTTACCGGCGCGAAACCGTGGTGGTGGCCGACATTGCCACCGACCCACTGTGGGCCGACTACGCACCACTGGCACTGGCGCACGGCCTGCGGGCATGCTGGTCGGTGCCGTTCAAAGACAGCGACGGAAGGGTGCTGGGCACTTTTGCTCTGTACAGCCGTGAGCCCCGCCAGCCTTTGCCCCACGAAATCAAGACGCTGGAACGCACGGCCCACCTCACAGGCCTAGCGGTGGAGCGCGCCAAAGACCAGGCAACTCTCAGCAAACTGTGGCTGGCGGTGGAGCAGAGCCCACACTCCATCGTGATCACGGACCTGCAGGCGCGCATTGAATACGTCAACCAGGCTTTCGTGAGCGCCACAGGCTACAGCGTGCAGGAGGTGCTGGGCCAAAACCCTCGCCTGCTGCAGTCCGGCAAGACCGACCCTCAGCAGTACACCGTGATGTGGGAGCATCTGCGCGCAGGCAAACCCTGGCAGGGTGAATTCATCAACCGGCGCAAGGACGGTACGGAGTACACCGAAGCCGTGCGTCTGTCCCCCGTCAAGCAAAAGGACGGCACGGTCACACACATCCTGGCGGTGAAGGAAGACATCACACAGCGCAAGGAGGCCGAAAAGCAAATTCACCGGCTGGCCTACTTCGATGCCCTGACCGGCCTGCCCAACCGGCTGTTGCTGGCCGACCGCTTCAGCCAGGCACTCAGCATGGCACAGCGCCAGCACGAGCACATGGCCTTGCTGTTTCTGGACCTCGACCATTTCAAGCACATCAACGACACCCTGGGGCACCCAGCCGGCGACGCGATGCTGGTCGAAACCACACGCCGCCTGGCCGGCTCGGTGCGCGCGGGCGACACCCTTTCGCGGCAGGGTGGAGACGAATTTGTGCTGCTGCTGCCTGACTGCAATGCCCTCAAGGCCGCGCACGTGGCTGAAAAGCTGATGGACAGCATGACGCCTGTCATGCACATCGAGGGGCATGAAATGGCGATGACGCTGTCCATCGGCATTGCCATCTACCCCCACGATGGCAGCGACTTCAATGCGCTGTCCAAAGCGGCCGATGTCGCCATGTACCGCGCCAAGGAAGAGGGGCGCAACGGTTACCGGTTTTTCACCGCCGACATGCAGGCCCGCTCGGAACGCACCCTGGCGCTGGAGAACCACTTGCGCCGCGCCCTGGACCGGGGCGAATTCAGGTTGGTCTACCAACCCCAGGTGTCGCTGGCCAACGGCCAGTTGGTGGGCATGGAGGCCCTGTTGCGCTGGCAGCACCCGACGCTGGGCGTGGTGTCGCCCGCCGAGTTCATTCCCATGGCCGAAAGCAGCGGGCTGATCCTGCCGATCGGCGAATGGGTGCTGCGAACCGCCGTCAAGCAACTCAAAGTCTGGATGAACCAGGGGCTGGGCAGCTTCACCATGGCGGTCAACCTGTCGGCCGTGCAGTTCCGCGATGCCGAACTGGCCACACGAGTGGCCGCAGTGCTGCAAGACGAAGGGCTGCCGCCCGACTGCCTGGAACTGGAGCTGACCGAATCGGTTGCGATGAGCGACCCCCTGGGTGCCGTGGTGGCCATGGACCAGATCCACGCGCTAGGCGTGCACATGGCGATTGACGACTTCGGCACCGGTTATTCGTCACTGAGCTACCTGAAGCGGTTCAAGGTTGACAAGCTGAAAATTGACCGCAGTTTTGTGCAGGACATCACGACCGATCCTGATGACAAGGCGATTGCCAGCGCCATCATCGGACTGGCCAGCAGTCTGGGCTTGCGCACCATTGCGGAAGGCGTGGAAACACCCGGCCAACTGGCCTGGCTGCGCTTGCAGGGCTGCGACGAAGCGCAGGGGTATTTTTTCAGCGCGCCCGTGGGAGCAGATGAACTGGTCAGCTGGGCACGATCGCAAGGGCTGCTGCCCGAATCGGCCTGAGGTCAACCCGCCTGGCTTGCCACCGACTCAGGCACTGAACCCGCAGCATCAACCCGCGCAACCCCGTGCGATCAGGCCATGGCAATGCGGTTGCCACCTTCGTGGCGGGCAAACGCCTGAGCCGACTCGGCCTCGCAGACCAGCAGTTCGCCATCGTCCCTGCCACGCGGCACCCAGCCTGCCACCCCGACACTGGCCGTACCTTGCAAGGGAACACCGTCGTGGCCAGCGGGCAGGGTCATGTGCGCCACCGCATCCACCACACGCTGGGCGGCCCGGGCAGCGCCATGTCGGTCGGTCTCGGGCATCATGACTGCCAGCCGGTGTGGGCCGTGGCGGGCCACCAGATCTGTGGTGCGCTTCATGGCCGAGATGACGACGTTGGTCACCGCCTGCATGCAGGCATCGACCTGCTGCGGGTCGGTTGCATCCGCCTCTGGTGCCGACAAATCAAGTGAAATGACCAGCACCGACAGTGCGTCTTCGCTGCGGAAGGCACGGGCAACTTCTTCTTGCAAGCGCTGGTCAAAGTAACGCCGGTTGGGTATTTGCAACAGCTCGTCAAAGCGGGCATGCAACTCCAGCCGACCGCCGAGCACGTTCAATTGCCGTTCGGTTTCGAACAGGTCTTGCTGCGCCTTGCCAAGCGCCCGCGTTTGCTGGGACAGGTCGTGATACAGGCGCCCCACCATGTTCAGGATGGCGCGCAGCCCTTTGTCGGACAGGCTGTCCTCACGCTCATAGGCCTCTTTTGCGGTGTGCGAGGCCTCGATCAGGTGCATCTGCCGCACCATGGCCTGATCGACCCCGAGCAGGTGCAAACCGATCCAGGACGACAGGAAGCCCATGAGCCTGCCCGCGGGGTCTTCCAGCGTGTCGCGGTCGGCCCACAGCTCGCGAAGGTTGCGGATGAACTGCTCGTGTTGTCGGCGGTGCACGAACTGGTGGCGCTCGTCCAGTCCACACGACTGCATCAGGGCCTCTTCATCGGCAAACTGGGCACGGGCGTAGGCCATGAGGCGGTCAAACGCCCGGCGCATGGCCACCTCGCGCCGATCCTGCGGCAGGCTGACATCAAACAGGGTGCGGTGCAGTTCATTGAAGATGTCGATCAGCCCCCGGTGCTGGTCGTCCATGGCCTTGAGGCCGGTGCTGAAACTGCGGTCCCATACAAACGCATCCATCTGTATCTCCTGTTTGCGCATGCCGCGCAAGTTGTGTGACCCGTCAATGTAACCCGGCCCACGATCGCTGTGTGCGCAGAACAACACCGGCATGCAGCCGCTTACGGCGCTTTGCCGAGGCCTGCGGCACCACCCGGCCCAACTGCATCAGGGCAGCATGGCCCGGTTGCGCCCCTCGTGTTTCGCTCGGTAGAGTGCGCTGTCGGCCAGCGCCAGCAGCTGCGCGCCCGCCTGAGCGTCGTCGGATTCGCGGGGCAAGCCGCTGGCCGCACCGATGCTCAGCGTGACATAGGGTGCCACGTCTGACGCAGGATGCGCCAACCCCATGGAGCGCACGGCCACCAACACACGGTTGGCCACCAGCATGGCCCCATCGGGCGGGGTGTTGGGCAACAACGCCACCAGTTCTTCGCCGCCGTAGCGCGCCAGAAAGTCCGTCCGCCGCTTGACCACACTGCCCACGGCTTTGGCCACGGCCTGCAGGCAGGCGTCACCTGCGGGGTGTCCGCACGCATCGTTGTAGCGCTTGAAGAAGTCCACGTCCATCATCAGGATCGCCAGGGGCTGGTGCAAACGCCGTGCGCGGGCCACCTCTTCCAGCAGGCGCTCGTCGAAATACGCGCGGTTGTGGATGCGCAACAGCCCGTCGGTGCGCGAAAACGCCTGCAACTGCAGGTTGGCGGTGCGCAGTTGCTCGTTGGCGGCAGCCAGGTCGAGCGTGCGCGCCGCCACGCGGTCTTCCAGTTGCTGGTTGGCGGCCACCAGATCGCTGTTCTGTTGCGCCAGCACGTGATACAGGTTACCCACGAGACGCAGCAGAGCCTGGGTGCCTTGGTCGGCCTCGGTGGACTCGCGGTCAAACGCCTGGGCGGCGGATGCACCCGCGCGCATGGCAGCCACCTGACGCGCCATGGACTGGTCCACACCCAGAATGTGCAAGCCCAACCACGACGTCAGGAAACCCATGATGGTTTCGGCCGGTTGACGCAAGGTGTGTCGCAGGGCCCACATGCTGCGCACCTGCGCGACAAACTGCTGATGCAGGTGCTGATGTGCCTGCTGGTGCCGGGTGTCCAACCCCACCTCGGCCATCAGCGCCTCTTCATCGGCAAAATGCTGCGCCGCGTACGCCAACAGGCGCTGGAAGATGGCCTCCAGCTCGGCAGCACCCGTGTCATGCCCATGGAACAGCGAGCGGTTGAGCTCGTTGAACAGGTCCACCAGTTCGTGGTGTTGCCTGTCCACATCGGGCAACCCGGTGATGAAATTCCGATCCCAGACAAACGTGTCCATGTGGGTTTCTCCTGTTGTGGGGCGCACCGTTCATCGGTTCAGGCTGCTGCGGGCTGCGCACCTCATTGCCCTGGCAGCTGTCGCCGCGCGCGACACGCCCAACGCACCTGCCACGCAAAGGCCATTGTGCATCCACACCAGCCGTGCTGGCATCAAAAAACGGGGCCTGGGCACCATTCACCAGGGCGGCAGGCGCTCACCTTTGAGTTGTGCCCGCAGCCGGGCAAAGTCGGGCACGACGGAGGCCACCGTTTGCCAGAAGCGGTCGCTGTGATCCATGTGCCGCAGGTGGCTGAGTTCGTGCACCACCACATAGTCCACCACGTCGCCGGTGAACTGCATCAGTCGCCAGTGCAGACGGATGGACCCATCTGCTTTGGCACTGCCCCAGCGCGTGGCCGCACCCGACAGGCGCAACGAAGTCCAGCGCACACCCAGCATCGGCGCGAAATGATCGAGCCGAGCCACGAAATGTTCGTGAGCCGCACGCATCATCCAGGCCTGGACGGCATCGCGCAGGCGGTTGCCCTCTGCCGTGACAGGCAGCGCCACCCACAACTCATCGCCCGATCTCGCCACCAGCGGCTGACCGCGCCGCACCGCCGGTGCGCCCACGCGCACCGTGAGCATGCCGCCCAGCCATGCCAGTTGCACGCCGTCTGCCCACACCAACCGGGCGTCCTGCAAAGCCGCGTGCTGGTTGCCCACCTGCGCCAGTTTGCGCACCACCCAGGCTGACTTGGATTGCAACGCTTCGTCCACAGCGCCCAGCGTGACCCAGCGCGGCGCACTGACCGTCAGGCCCTGGGCCGTGATGCCAAACCCAATGGTCCGGCGCTGGCCACGCCGCAACAGGTAGTGCACGGTCTGGCCTTGCAAAACGGCCTGGCGGTTGGCCTGCGGGTGCCGCCACGGCAGGCCGACGACTTTGCCCGAAGGTGCAGCGGGCACTGGCTCAGGCTTCGGCACCGGCAAAGATCCGTTCGGTGCCACGGCTGGCGGCCTGTACAGAGGGGCTGCCAACTGCGGGTCCGCGGCTTGGGGCAGAGCCTTGGCAGGCTCGTCCATGCCTGCCAGCGACAGCTGTTCACCCATCGACCAGACGCGCTGCAGCACCATCGGGTTGTGCTCCGGAAGAAAGGTGGAACGTGATGCCTGGGCGGCGTGGGGACGGCAGCCGACTTCGGGTGCCAGACGTGTCAGCGGTAAGCCTCGGGGTCGAGGCGGCGCATTTCCGCTTCGATCCAGTCTTCCACTTCACGCATCAGTTCGTCAGGTTGTCGTCCCTGGCTGGGAATGGGACGGCCGATGGAAAACTCGACCGTGCCAGGTGTTTTCACGAAGGCTTTGCGGGGCCAGCATTTGGCCGAGGTGACCGCGATCGGGATCACAGGAGCCCCGGTTTCAATGGCCAGCCGGGTACCACCCGACTTGTACTGCCCTTTCTGGCCACGGTCGATGCGGGTGCCCTCCGGGAACATGATGACCCAGGTGCCCTGCGCCAGCAGGCGCTTGCCCTGCTCGACCACCTTGGCAAATGCCTGTGCCCGTTTGCTGCGGTCGATGTGAATCATGTCCATGCGCGACATCGCCCAGCCGAAGAAGGGCACGTACAACAGCTCTTTCTTGAACACGTAGGCCAACGGATGTGGCATGAGCGTGGGCATGGAGAACGTCTCCCACGTCGACTGGTGCTTGACCAGCAACACCGCCGGGCTGGTGGTGCCGGTGGGCAGGTTCTCCCAACCGATGATGTGGTTGCGAATGCCCAGCAACACCTCGCCCCCCTTGACGGCCACCTTCAGCCAGCCCGCACACATCCAGTAAATGCGCGTCGGGCTGATGAACGGTGAAGCCACCACCACAGCCAGCGCCCAGGGGATGACCGTGACCACCATCCACAACATGTGCAACACAGAGCGAACAAACGCCATGTTTATATCCTTTTCAAGCCCCAGCGCTTTTATGTATTGAATATTTAGCTATCAATTCCTTCGTCCGCCAGCAAGGCCTGCGCGAAAGCGGCCAAGTCCTGATGGACGCGGGTGCCGGGTGGCAAATCGGGCGGGAGCGGCATGTCACGGAGATGCTCGGAGTTGCCCGTCAACACCAGATGGGGCTGGCAACCCGCCGCCGCTGCGGCCTGCACGTCCCACAGCGAGTCCCCGACCATGGGCACCCCTTTGAGCGGCGTGGCAAACCGCTCGCCGATCTGCACCAGCAGACCCGGCCCCGGCTTGCGACAGTCGCAGTGGTCATCGGCCACATGGGGGCAAAAAAACACCGCTTCAACGCGCCCGCCCAAGGCAGCCAGTGCCTTGCTCATCTTGGCGTGTATGGCATTGAGCACCGAGACATCCATCAACCCCCTGCCGATGGCCGGTTGGTTGCTGGCGAGAACAACCTTCCAGCCCGCATGGTTGAGGCGCGCCACCGCTTCCAGTGCCCCGGGCAACGGCACCCATTCGTCCGGGGTGGTGATGAAGTCATCGCGCGGAATGTTCAGCGTGCCATCCCTGTCCAGTATCAGCAGCTTCATGGTTGCCCTTTCTGCCCGGTGCCCGGTACCGACCAACCCAGCACATACCAGCCGCGATGACGCCCGGGCGCCAGTGTGAGCGCCAGGTGCGTCGGCTGCTGCAACAGCGCTTCGGTGGCATCTTCTATCAGAACGGTGTGCAGCCCGCCTTGCGCAGGCCACTCGACAAACATCCGGACACCTCCGGCCGAACGTGTGGACGGCTTGGCGAGTTGAACACCCACCACGCGCAGTGTTTCGGTCTGGGTGGCCGTCAGGTTCAGGCGGTTGACCTGGTTGCGCCACTGCCCCACCGCCGCCCACAGCCAAGCGGCGACCCACACGGCCAGCAAACCCCACAGCGTGCTGCGGACCACCCTCTGTGAGCGGCTGCGCAACAACCACCACAATGCGCCACCCAACGCCAGCACGGCTGCCACGGCCCACAGGGCGCGCTGGAAAAACAGGGCCGGATCCACCGACACGGCCAGCTCGGGTGGCAACACCCAACCGTTTTGATCCAGCCGCGCGTTGAGCCACCAGCGCACGAGCACCCAGACCACCACCACGCCCAGGGCGGTCGCACCGGCGATGCGCCGGATGGGTTTGCCGTCAGCTGTCACCATCAGGCTGCCAGACGGCCCAGATCGGCCACGCGGTTCATGGCGTTGTGCAGGGTCTTGAGCAGGCCCAGGCGGTTGGCCTTGAGGGCCGGGTCGTCGGCATTGACCATCACGCCGTCAAAGAACGCATCGACCGGCGCACGCAGCGCCGCAAGGGCTTGCAGGCTGCCGGTGTAGTTGCCCGCAACAAACGCGGCGTCGGCGGCCGGGGCCACCTGTGCCAGGGCCTGCGCCAGAGCAGCTTCGGAAGCCTCAGTCAGCAGCGCGGGATTGACCTGCGCCTGCACCTCGCCCTCGGCCTTTTTCAGGATGTTGCCCACGCGCTTGTTGGCCGCGGCCAGTGCGGTGGCTTCGGGCAGGGCGGCAAAGGCACGCACCGCCTCCAGGCGGCGGGCGATGTCGGCCAGCTGCTGCGGGCGCAGGGCCAGCACGGCGTCCACTTCCTGGGCGCTGTAGCCCTGCTCGCGAGAGGTTCCGCTGATGCGGTCGTAGAGGAAATCGGCCAAACGCGTCGGAGTTTCTGCAAGAAGCTCAAATCTGGCCGACAGCACACCATGCGTTCCTTTGGGCTGTTGGCTAGGTTGCAAACCCGCAGAGGTGATGGACGACATGCAAGACCAACTAATCTCGACCAGCGTGTCCAAGTCCAGGGGCAAATCCTTTTCCACCAGCATGCGCACCACGCCCAGCGCATGGCGGCGCAGGGCAAACGGGTCTTTGTCGCCGCTGGGCAGTTGGCCGATGCCGAACAGGCCCACCAGGGTTTCCAGCTTGTCGGCCAGGGCCACCACCACGCCCACGGCATTGCGGGGCAGCTCGTCCCCGGCAAATCGGGGTTTGTAGTGGTCCTCGATGGCGTCGGCCATGGTGTCGCCCAGACCGTCGTGGCGGGCGTAGTAGCCACCCATGATGCCTTGCAGCTCGGGGAACTCGCCCACCATGTCGGTCAGCAGGTCGGCCTTGGCCAGGCGGGCGGCCAGCAGGGCCTGGGCGGCCAGTTCGGCACCGCCCAGCTTCAGGCCGATGGTTTCGGCAATGGCGCAGACGCGCTCCATGCGTTCGCCTTGGGTGCCCAGCTTGTTGTGGTAGACCACCTTGGACAGGCCGGGCACGCGGGCCTCCAGCGACTTCTTGCGATCCTGGTCAAAAAAGAACTTGGCGTCGGCCAGACGCGGGCGCACCACCCGTTCGTTGCCGCCGGTGACGGCGCTGGCGTCGTCGGGGCGGATGTTGCTGACCACCAGGAACTGGTTGGTCAACTTGCCTGCAGCGTCCAGCAGCGGGAAGTACTTCTGGTTGGCCTTCATCGTGAGGATGAGGCACTCCTGCGGCACGGCCAAGAACTCAGGTTCGAACTGGCACACCAGCACGTTGGGGCGTTCGACCAGCGCGGTGACTTCGTCCAGCAGGGCGTCGTCTTCAATCGGTTTGCAACCGCCGCCCACTTCAGCCGCCTTGGCGGCCAGCTGGCGGGCGATCTCGGCCTTGCGCGCGGCAAAGCTGGCGATCACCGCACCGTCGCGGGCCAGGGTGTCGGCATAGGCGTCGGCATGGGCCAGGGGCACGGGGTCCATGGCGGCCTCGAAGCGGTGGCCGTGGGTGGCGTTGCCCGCGTTCAGGCCCAGCGCCTGCACCGGCACCACGGTGCTGCCGTGCAGCGCCACCAGGCCGTGCGCGGGGCGCACAAAGCTCACGCTGGTCCAACCCGGCAGTTCACAACCGCTTTGCAGCTGGTAGCTCATGACCTTGGGGATGGGCAGCTTGGCAATGGCTTCGTTCAGGGCTTTTTGCAGGCCGGTGGTCAGGTCCACGCCGGGCACCACGCTGTCGAGGAACAGGGCCTCCGCCTTGCCGTCGGGCTGGCGCTTCAGCCGGGCCAGCACGGCAACGGGATCGGTCACATCCAGCCCCATGCCACCCAGCCGCTTGAGCAGCGCGGCGCTGGGCTGGCCGCTGGCGTTCAGGCCCACGGCCACGGGCATGAGCTTGACGGTCTGCGCCTTGTCGGCGGCTTTGGCCGCCACACCCACCACATGGGCGGCCAGGCGGCGGGGCGAAGCGTAGGCGGTCACGACCGCATCGGCCGCGGCCAGGCCCTGGGCCTTGAGCTGGTCGGCCAGCACGGTGGCAAAGGCGTTGCCCAGTTTGTTCAGGGCCTTGGGGGGCAGTTCTTCAACGAACAGTTCAACGAGGAGGTTTTGTGTGGTCATGTGTCGTGCTCCGGCTCAGGCCACTTTTTTGTCCATCTGCGCCACCCACTCGCGCGGTGCCATGGGGAAGCCCAGGCGCTCGCGGCTCTCGTAGTAGCTTTGCGCCACTGCGCGGGCCAGGTTGCGGATGCGGCCGATGTAGGCGGCCCGCTCGGTCACGCTGATGGCCCCGCGGGCGTCCAGCAGGTTGAAGCTGTGGGCGCATTTCAGCACCTGCTCGTAGGCGGGCAGGGCCAGTTGCTGTTCCCTCAGGTACTTGGCCTGCTTTTCGTGGGCACCGAAGGCGGTGAACAGGAAGTCGGCGTCGGAGTGTTCGAAGTTGTAGGTGGACTGCTCCACCTCGTTCTGGTGGTACACGTCACCGTACTTGAGGGTGTCGGTCCACTGCAGGTTGTAGACGTTGTCCACGCCCTGCAGGTACATGGCCAGGCGCTCCAGGCCGTAGGTGATTTCGCCGGTGGCGGGTTTGCAGTCGATGCCGCCCACCTGCTGGAAGTAGGTGAACTGCGTGACTTCCATGCCGTTGAGCCACACCTCCCAGCCCAGGCCCCAGGCGCCCAGGGTGGGGTTTTCCCAGTCGTCTTCGACGAAGCGGATGTCGTTCTTCTTCAGGTCAAAGCCCAGCGCCTCCAGGCTGCCCAGGTACAGCTCCAGGATGTTGGCCGGGGCGGGCTTCAACACCACTTGGTATTGGTAGTAGTGCTGGAGGCGGTTGGGGTTTTCGCCGTAGCGACCGTCCTTGGGGCGGCGGCTGGGCTGCACGTAAGCGGCCTTCCAGGGCTCAGGGCCGATGGCGCGCAGGAAGGTGGCGGTGTGGCTGGTGCCAGCGCCCACTTCCATGTCGTAGGGCTGGAGCAGGGCGCAGCCCTGGGCATCCCAGTAGGACTGCAAGCGAAGGATGATTTGCTGGAAGGTGAGCATGTTGTCGGGTGCGCCACAACAGCGCACGGCATTCGGGTGGGGCCACGGCGCCTGCTGACATTTTCAACAGGCTGCATCAGGCGGAATGCGCAATTTTACGTTTGTGCCCCGTCGGGGCTGTCAAAGCTGTCGGTAGATGCTGCCGTTTCGTCTGACCCGCAAAAAAATCCAAGCGATTCGTCGCCCCTGCGCCAAGACGTCAAACGTCATGCGTGCCTGCATTGTGGGCACCGACCGGCCGGCCACCTCTTGTGCGAAACAGGCAAGCTGCCAACACGCCTGCGCCCGCCAGCAGCCAGAGCACGCCCAAGCCCAGGTGCCCCGCCCAACGTGCGTAGGGCGTGAGGCCCTCGCGCCCCTCGACGGTGGCTTGGAGCTCACCCGCGACTGCCCGAGGCAGTGCATGGGTCACCCGCCCTTGATGGTCGATGACAACCGTTGCGCCCGTGTTGGTGGCGCGAACCATGGGACGCTCCAGCTCCAGCGCGCGCAAACGCGAGATGTGCAGGTGCTGGTCGATGGCCACTGAGTTGCCAAACCAAGCCAAGTTGCTGAGGTTGACGAGTATGGTCGGTGCGCGGCCGGGGTCCACAAAGCGACTGGCCAGCTCCTCGCCAAACAGGTCTTCATAACAGATGTTGGGCGCGATCCGCTGGCCCGTCCAGTCAAAAGACGGCTGGTTGAGTGCCCCTCGGTTGAAGTCTCCCAAGGGGATGTTCATCATGTTGACAAACCACCTGAACAGGGGGGGTATGAACTCGCCAAAAGGCACCAGATGGTGCTTGTCGTAGCGGTAGAAAGCCCCTGCACCTTCATCCAGCTGCCCTGCAGACGCCCCCTCGGCCAACCGCTGCAGCGCATGACCGGCCTGCTGTGGGGTGATGCCCCACACCGCGTTGGCGTAACCGTCTGTCAGATTGCCCAAAGGCAAGCCTGTGACCACCGCATGCTGCTGACGCGCTAGGCTGGACAGCACGGGCTGCCAGTAGGCGGCCCCCATCTGTTGAGGCAGCAGGGGCAATGCTGTCTCTGGGGCCACCACCAATGTGCCTGTTGCAAGTGGCGTCATGTCCTCCTCGTGTGCCTGCCTTGCCTGGCTGGCTGCTGCCCCCTGCTCTGCAGAAGCCGAGACAACGGGTTGACGTGTCAGGCCCCGGGCATAGAGAGCCAATGCATGGGGCACGCCAGAGCCGGACTGGAATTTTTCATCTTGCGCGATGTTGCCCTGCAAGAGCACCAGTGGCAGGCTCCCGGCGGTATGGCTGAAGCTAGGCAATGCCTGCTGTACAGCAGGGCCGGCAACCAGCCCGCCGAGGATCGTCACCGTGACCAGCATGGGGCGCACTGCGCCTTCGTCTGCACGCAGCCAGGCCCGTGCCAGCACCATGGCCAGGCCTGCCGCAACGGCACCCATGCCGTACACCCCCACCCAAGGGGCCAACCAACCCAAGGTGTTGACATGGGCGTAACCCGACGCCCCCCAAGGAAAGCCCGTGAACCACACCCCGCGCGCCAGTTCGGCCAGGCACCACAATGACGCAAAAAAAAGAGCTGAAATACCAATATTTTTAAGCGATAGACGCCAAAAAATACCAGAAACAACCGCCACATAGAGTGCCAATGCCCCGGCCAAAGCCAGCACAGCCACGGCGGCCAGCGGTGCCGCCAGGCCACCGTAGGTGTGCATCGATATGAACAGCCACCAGAAGGTCGCCACCAGGGCGGCGCAGCCAAACACCCATCCGTGCAGAAAAGCCATGCGCCAAGAGGGTGCCCGCACCAACTGAACCAGCCACACGGCCATGGCAACGATTTGCAACACCGGCCAGGGCTGGCCACTGCGCGGCACAAGCGGGTCCCAGACGGTGGGCGTGGCCACCCAGTCCGAACCCGCCACGCCCCAGGGCCAAGCCAGGGCAACACCTTGTGCCAGCCCGGCAAGCGCAGACAGCAGCAGGGTCAGGGCGCTGGAGTGGCCGGTGGGCGGGCTTTGAACCATTTCACCGCGCCACCGCGGGCATGCAGCACCTCGAAACGCCAGCCTTGCAGCACATGCTGTTCGCCGCGCTTGGGCACATGTCCCATTTCATGGGCAATCAAGCCACCCACGGTATCGACCTCGTCATCGGACAGTTGCAGGTCAAAGTGCTCATTCACGCGGGCCAACGGTGTGTCACCGCTGATCCGCCAGGTGCCGTCGGCCAGCGCAAAAATGTCGCCCTCTTCCTCATCGTCGTCGAACTCATCCTCGATTTCACCGACGATTTCTTCCAGCACATCCTCGATGGTGATCAGGCCTGCCACCCGTCCAAACTCGTCGATCACGATGGCCAGGTGGTTGCGATTGCCACGGAATTCGCGCAACAGGTCGTTCAGGCCTTTGGACTCGGGGATGAAGGTGGCCGGGCGCAGCAGGGCACGCAGGTTGAGTTCAGGCGCGCGTTGCAGCTTGAGCAAATCCTTGGCCAGCAGAATGCCGATGATGTTTTCGCGCTCGTCTTCATACACGGGGAAACGCGAATGCGCCGTGTCGATGACGGTGTGCAGCAAATCGTCAAACGACGCATCGATGTCCAGCACGTCCATGCGCGGTGCAGCCACCATCACGTCGCCCGCCGTCATACCAGCCAGGCGCAACACGCCTTCCAGCATGACGCGGCTTTCGGTGTTGATGATGTGCCGTTCTTCTGCCTCGGAGAGCGAAGCAATCAACTCTTCGGTTGAATCGGGCCCGGGATGCAGCATCTCGGCCAGTTTTTGCAACAGGCCTCGCTTGTCCTGGATGCGCGCTGATGGCTTGCCCGAACGCGAGGCATGGGATGAATTTTGAGGAGGTTGAGGGTCGGCCACAAACAGATTGACAGAATCACGACGCGCAAAGGATACCCGAATGATCTGACAGGGCCATGTCAAACGCAACTGCATCCATCATGACACCCGCGACCATCGGCCGCGTTCGCAACAGCATCAGGCCGCTTTGCGGCTTCAGACCGAAGCGCCCTCGCCCACGTTTTGCACGCCTTTGCGGATGTCTTGGAGCAACGCCAACACACGCATGAAGGTGTAGGCTTGTCGCTTGAGTCGATAGTCAGTCTGTGCCACCTGCTCCTGCACGAGTTCGGTGACCACTGAATCGAAGTTGGCCGGCGGCAACTGGAGAAAGGCCTCCGTCTCCGAACCATCTCGGACAAGCCTCGCACCGGCCTTGCGTGCAATGTTGAGCATGGCAGTGTTTTCGCTCAGTGCATGGATGAACATGAGATCCACCCCTTCGTTGCGCGCATGCATGGTCGCGCGCTCGAACAGGCGCGCACCATAGCCGCGACCTCGGGCGTGCCCCGATACGCTGACGCCGAACTCGGCACAATGGCTGCAGTCGGGGCTCAGCGCGTAAGCAAGGTGCGCCATGGCCACCAGTTCGAGTTTGCGGTTGAAGATCCCGAACACGTCGTCCCGTCCGAGGTTCATGCTGTCGACATATCGCCTGATTTGCGCATCACCTGCCGGGTAGCCAAAACGCAGGTAGCGGTCCTGTTCGTTCAACGCCAGCAAGTGGGCGCAGATACGCTCACGGTGCTGCGGGCCCAGCGATCTGATGGGCAAGTACAGCGACGATGTCGGCTTCCGTGCGGCGTTGTCAGGGTTCATGGCTTCCTCCATTAAGGGTTTACCCTTATATCAAATACTGGCGATGAGGCGCGTTTCAAGGGGACACCATCCGCGACATGTGTCGCAACGGCCCCACAGCGCCGTCAAAGTCAGCGGTGGCCAGTGTCCATCCGTCCCGCTGCAGGTGCATTCAGACGGGCACACACATCTGCGAAGACGGCCGGGTGATCGACCAGCGCCACATGCCCCACATGGGGCAGGTACCGTTCTTCACTCCCGGGCAGCACAGCCGTGCCCAGCGGAAACACAATGTTGTCTGCACAGGAGTGCCAACAGGTAAACAAGGAACCCAGGTCTGCGGGCTCCTGTGCTGCCAAGCTCCGCAACCACGGGCTGTCCAGACGCATCTGCCGGGCGTTGACTGCCAGGCCCCAGCGCGCCAGCCACGTGCCCCGATGCGGCGTCCCGATTGTGACCACATGCGCCACACGCTGTCGCGCCGAGGGAACCGCTCGCAACCACGCACGCGTGGCAAGCCCTCCCATGCTGTGCGCCACCACCAGTGGCGGAATGCCGCCGGATGCCTGCGTCACTGCGACCACCGCCCGGTCGATGATCTGAACATATTCGTCTATCGAACCCCGAAAAGGCTCCAGGTTCACCGCAACCACCGCATGACCGCTGCCGCGCAATGCGTGCTGCCAGGCGTTCCACAAGCCCCGGTTGCACATGAAGCCGTGCACCAGCACCAACCCGCGCCGAGCCTCACCGGTGTCCGATGGCGTGGCTGGCAAAGTGTCTGCCCATCGACGCCAAGCCCAGGGTTGACGCCACCCGAAAACCCGGACGGCGATCACCATTTCCGCCAGCACCGCGCGACCCATGGCCAAAGACAACCTGACCGGCCGATTGGCCGAACGGCTGACTGCCACCGACAACATGAATTGCAAGGCCAACACGCCACACAACAACCCCATGGGCGCTGCAATGCCCCATGCAGCCAACGTCGGGGCAGCGCGCAACGTCCAAACCCACGCCACGACAGACAACAAACTGGCCAGCAATAGAACCTGCTGAACCCGCGCCACCTGTGACGTGATGCCGGAAAGGCGTTCACGCGTCATGAGCGACTCCGGCGATGCGCCAGCCTTCGTTCGAGGCAACCATTGCACATGGCCCCACTGGATTGCCAAGCTTCCCAACGGCAGTCATGCCAGTGCCTCGGGGCGACCACCGAGTCGTCTGATCAGGTTTTGGGTCAAGCGATTGACCAGTCCATAAATCGACAACTGAGGGTTTGCACCGATGCTGGTCGGAAACAATGATCCATCATGTACGGAAAGATTGGGGATTTGCCAATGCGCCCCATCGGGCCGCGTCACGCCCAGTTGAGGGCTATCAGCCATGCCGCAACCTCCCATGACATGTGCGCTGACCACACGGGTCTGCAAAGGCAACATAGGCAGTCGAAAAATCGCATCCTTTGCTTCACCCCAGTTTGTGTAGGGCTTAGCCATTTCATGCACGGGCAATACCTGTTTTGCCCCCGCAGCAAACTGAATCTCGGCCATGCTGAGCAGTGCCCGCCGAGCACCGTCCATAACGAAGTCGTTCAAAGGGTAATGCAGCGTTGGGCTTCCATCTGCCCGAACACCGACCCGTCCGCCAACCGATTCATCATGAAAACCATCACGAAGCAACGCCAACAGAATGTGCTGATTTGCAAATGATTTAAGCAGCGCGGCTTGCGGCTCTCCGTAACCCGGAATGCTGGAGGCAAAAATTACTGGATGGATTGGCGGCACCTCCAGTTTGTAGCCCATCTGACCATCTATTGGTTGCGTTTCAAGAAAGTGATCAGAGTAAATCGTTTGGGGAGCGCCCTGCCAACCAGCAACTTCGTGTTCCATGACCGCAGCACTCATCACCACTGGGTGCAAAAACGTGCGCCGCCCCAGTACTTGATACGGATCAGGCATTGATGAGCGCAACAACAACGCCGGCGAATTGATGGCACCGCCTGCCACAACGACATGTTCACATTTGATTTCAACTGCGCCAGATGTTTTTTCAGTATGTGTCAGATGGACTTTCTGACTCAAGTATTCCGCCATTACTGACTGAATGCGGCCTTGCGCCAAGTTCAATCTGAGAGCCCTCGTATTGACTAGCAACACAGCACCGCGATCCAACGCTGTGGGGACAGTTGTGAGCAACATGGATTGCTTGGCATTGGTAGGGCAACCCATGCCACATGACCCCAGGTTCCAACATCCTTTGACGTTACGCGGTATGGAGTCACTAGATATGCCCAAGCGGGATGCGCCCTTCCGCAAAAGCTCATTGTTTTCATTGGGCGATGTGAGCCAAGCACCAATGTTCAGTCTGCGCTCGGCCTCCTGAAAATACGGAGCCATAGCTTCCTCGGTCATTCCCGCGAGACCAAATCGGTTACGCCAGAATGTCAACGTAGCAGACGGGGTACGAAAGGAGCTCGTCCAGTTTACGGTGGTGGAACCGCCTACACACCGCCCCTGCAGGATATTGATAGCCTTGTCATCTGTTTTGCGAGCAGCACTCTCTTGGTACAAAGCCGGATAAGCTTCGCTTTCTAGCTGATTGAAGTCTTTGCTGGTCTTCAGCGGCCCTTCTTCCAACATGATGACACGCAAGCCCGCTCGAGCGAGTAGCTCTGCAGTGACACCACCACCTGCGCCGGTGCCGATGACCACCACATCCGCTTTCAGAGTGGCTGGGGGCGGGATTGAATGACCCAATACCTGCCAGCCTTTGGCCAGGCCCACCAACCAAGGATCTGGTAGTTTGCTCACAGGCCTCTCGGCCCGGGGTAGCCCAGAGCCGTCCAAGTATCTCGCGAAGAAAAATAGGCGGCACCTGTTAGGTCGTGCAGTGCCTGATAGGCCTGCTGACGAAGGGTGATGTGACTGAACCGCATGGCATGCAGCCCAGCCTGAACATCTGCCACCGTTGCCAGCTCCCAAGGGTTGGAGACTCCGGCCAGACACCAACGACCCGGCGAGGTTCCCAACAAGGCAAGCAACTGGCAAAGCTCCTGTTGTGCATGAGTAGGCAAGGCACTCACCGCATCAGAGAGTCTTAACAAAAGCCCGCTTAAGGCAGCCTCCTGCGCGACAGCTTCTTCTGGCAACGAGCCACTCAACAGTCCTTTGGCCATGCTACGCATAACCTGTTCAGCCCGAGGAGAAAAGCGCCCCCCCGCCCAACCCGGCTCTGTGGCTGCCAACCAGCCCCCCCCAATGACCAATGCGGCTGATGATCCAAGACCCAGCTTTAACCAAGTGCGACGTTTCATCTTCCGCACTATCTCACATTGCCCGCAGACCACGGTAGGCTTGGCCCCCTACTCGTCACGCCAAGTGCACACATTGCGCATGCTGGCGGCACAATGACGCACTGATATGACGTTGTTCAAACGCCCCCCATCGCCCCAAGTATCCCCACCGGCCAACGCTGCCACCTTGCGCGCTCACCTGGCTTCCGTCAGCCATTACCGGGCCAGCGTTCAAGCTGCCTCGCTGGGTGTCGCATTGGATGCCGTACGCAACATTCAGATTGCACGTTTTCGATCCTTTTACAACGACTTGCTGACCGACCATCGGCATACGCAGGCGACCCACTTTTTTCTGGCTGAGCTGTACGGGAACCAGGACTACAGCCAACGTGACGCGCAGTTTGGTCGTATAGCGGGCGCAGTTGAGCGACTGTTTCCTGAAAACGTCATGGTCCTTGCCGTAGAGTTGGCCGAGGTCCATGCCCTGACCGAAGAGTTGGACTGGCTCATGGCCAGTGCCTGGCAGGATTTGGAAGTGCCGACCGATGCAGATGCATCCACGCTGGCCCATGCGTACACACGATGCTGGCGCGCAGTGGGGCGGCAACCGGATCGCGACCGTCAGCTTGCTGCTGTACTTCAGATGGGCTGGCGCTTGGCAGGCATCGTCAAAGTACCCGGCTTGCGCATGGCTTTGCGGTTGATGCGTGGTCCGGCCAAAAGTGCTGGCTTGTCTGCACTGCAAAGCGTCCTTGAAAACGGTTTCGATGCATTTCAATCCATGGGACAGGCAGATACCTTTCTGAACGCCATCGCTTCACGTGAAGCGAAATGGCTGACGACCTTGTTTCAGACACCCAACACCGCCCAGACGCAATTGACCCGTGCACTTACCCGGGATGTGCTTTCGGGGACAGCGTCCTAGGGCTTGCCCTGAATCCACCCGCCTTGCTTGCAGCTGACAATGGCAGCAGGAGTGTGATATGGATTCAAAACCTTGGCTCAGCAGCTACCCTGCAGGTGTTCCGCACGATGTGGACATTGGTCAGTACCCATCTCTGATCGAATTGTTGGAAGAGTCGTTTCGCAAGCATGCACGGTCTCCCGTCACTGTTTGCATGGAAGAATGGATGACCTATGGACAACTGGATGAGTTGTCTACGTCCATGGGCGCATGGCTGCAGGCTCAGGGCCTCGCACCAGGCGCAAGAGTCGCCTTGATGATGCCGAACGTGCCGCAGTTTTTGGTCAGTTTGGCGGGCATTTTGCGCGCTGGCTACACCTGCGTGAATGTCAATCCGCTTTACACCCCGCGAGAGTTGTCACACCAGCTGCGTGACTCAGGTGCTGAAGCCATTGTGATTCTGGAAAACTTTGCTTCCACACTCGAAGAGGTGGTGGGGCAAACTCAAATCAAGCATGTCGTGCTGGCGTCGATGGGAGATTTGCTCGGATTTTGGTATGGCAAGTGGATCACGTTTGCGGTGCGGCACCTCGCCAAGATGGTTCCAGCCTTCCGCTTGCCATTTCATGGCCCCCAGGGAGCCATTCAGGTTCAGACTTTCAAGTCAGTTCTGGCAGCGGGCTCTGGCAAGACACTGAAGCGGGCCAATTGCAACCACGACAGCACCGCCTTCTTACAGTACACAGGTGGGACAACGGGTCTGTCGAAAGGGGCGGTGCTGACGCACAGCAACATCATTGCTGCCATTTTGCAGGCGGAAGCCTGGTTCCACCCCGCCACCAAACGGTTGGGCGATCCTCGCAAACTGAACAACATTGCAGCATTGCCGCTGTATCACATCTTTGCTTTGACACTCAGCTTGTTGTCCATACGCTCAGGGTCGTTCATGACACTGATCCCCAACCCAAGGGACATCCCCAAATTTGTCGAAACGTTGAAACGCCGGCCGTTTCACTTGCTACCGGCGGTGAACACGTTGTTCAACTCCCTGTTGCAGAACCAACAGTTTCGCAGCCTGGACTTCAGCAACCTCGTGGTCTCTCAGGCAGGCGGCATGGCCGCGTCTGAAGGGACGGCCAAACATTGGCTGAACGTCACCAAGTGCCCCATGATTGAAGGTTGGGGCATGAGTGAAACCTGTGCAATTGGCACCAACAACCCTGTCACCAATCTTCAGTTCACTGGCAGCATAGGCTTGCCACTTCCCGGCATTGATATTGCTATCAAAGACGATAGTGGCATTTCGTTGCCAATTGGTGAGTCTGGGGAAATATGCATCCGCGGCCCAAACGTGATGAAAGGCTACTACAACCAGCCAGCAGAGAATAAAAAAACGTTCACTGCTGACGGTTTCATGCGGACCGGCGACATCGGCATCATGGACGCAGCGGGTTACACAAAAATCGTGGACCGCAAGAAAGACATGATCATCGTTTCCGGCTTCAACGTGTTTCCAAATGAATTGGAAAATGTCATTTCACTCTGTGCCGGGGTAGTGGAGTGCGCAGCAATTGGTGTACCGGACGCGAAAAGCGGGGAAGCAATCAAAATGTTCATCGTCAAAGATGATCCCACTTTGACTGAAGAACAAGTTCACGCCTATTGCCACGACAACTTTACCGCTTATAAACGACCGAAGTACATCGAATTCCGCGATGAATTGCCGAAAACGAACGTTGGCAAAATCCTCAGACGGGAACTGAGGAGTAAATGAACTCACAGCCCACAACGACGGCTTTAACCGCGAGTGAAGACCCCTCGAAAACCTGGTCCAAGCTGGAGTAGAGAATTCCAACCAACG